>Ga0007828_1000028_pt1 | contig 54865 bp, 72 predicted proteins | sample CryBogCBE16Oct07_FD_71232 | JGI IMG/M metagenome (GOLD analysis project Ga0007828, IMG submission 71232) | Freshwater microbial communities from Crystal Bog, Wisconsin, USA - CBE16Oct07 | ecosystem: Environmental > Aquatic > Freshwater > Lake | place: Crystal Bog, Wisconsin, USA | collected...
CTTCTCAAGGCCAATCCGGAAAAGATTCAATGGGGATTTCTTTCCAAGAACCCTGCCGCGATCGAACTTCTCGTGGCGAACCCAGAAAAGATTAATTGGGCTTATCTTTCAGAGAACCCTGCCGCGATCGAACTTCTCGTGGCGAACCCAGAAAAGATATACTGGTGCTACCTTGCAAAGAACCCTGCCGCGATCGAACTTCTCAAGGCTAACCCTGAAAAGATTGACTGGTGGGGGCTTTCAGGGAACCCATCAATTTTTGAAGAAATCCCCGAACCTCTTTTCAAGCAAGAACTGATTGAAAAGGTATTCCACCCGAAGCGAGTAATTAGATTTGGAGGACCAGAATGGCTTGAATGTGTTTAAAGAAAAACAAACTTATATAGTCAGTGTCTTTTCTTGACACAAGTTACAGTGTCATTAACCTTAATAACTTTAGGAACTTCTGCAATCATATTATCACACGGTGTACCATCACCTCTGTTAGGTATTGGAGTACTCACAGTTTTGAGTGGAATCCCTGGGTGTAGTCCTCCTCTGTTTTAAAGACACGAGTCCCTAAAAGAGTAGGAACAAATGGATCTTTCCAGCACCTTCAAGTGTCCCTGTCGTCCCGATTTCACTTATAAAAGCGCGCAGATGCTCGCACAGCATAAAAAGTCCAAAATGCATCTCGCATGGGAGACGTCCCAGGATGTCAAGAATGTCCGCGTCAAGTCCAAGCAGTACGAGAACGAGGTCGAACGCCTCAAGAATCGCCTCGTTCACCGCGAGAACATCGAGGCTGAACTCCTGGCTCGCATTCGCACGCTTGAGGAGTCCGTAGCGTACTGGAAGTCTCAGTCGGAGGGGATCTACATCAACTAGAATTCGTGTCCTGTGCTCAAGATCGTCTCTGCGACCCCTAAAAGAGTAAGAACAAATGGAGATTCTGAATAGCCTAGAAACAATATTTTCAACACTTTCTCACGACGAGCAAGTTTCTGTCCTCAGAAAAATGTATGGTATGCGCCTAAAATTAAAGGCAATTGTTGAAAATACACCAAATGCTTCAAAGAAGTGGACTTATTGGGAATCCAACAAGCTTCTTGAACTTTCTAACAATGGTGTAAGTAACGAAGAAATTGCCAGAGAACTTGGTCGTTCTTCATGGGCAATTGAATGTCAGAAAAATAAACTTAAACAAGCGGAGCCCTGAAAGAGTAGTAAAAATGGACCACAACTGTAAAAACTTTGACGTGTGTGGGAAGATAACGGATACTCGTCTAGATTTGTGTCCCAATTGTTATTGGGAGTTTCACGAAGTACTTACATTTGGTACATCTGTAGATTGTCCAATATGTCTAGATGTGTCAGGACCTTCTGTAAAATATCAAACTTGTAACCATTATGTATGCACTACATGTTTCAAAAAGCGCAGAGAAAACAAGTGTCCAATATGTAGATGCGAGAATAACTCACACTTAGATAAGGTACTTGAAGATCCAGACGCCTATCCATCAGTCCTCTCTAGTTAAACTGAGTAAATGATCATCGAAATTCTATTAACAATATTGTTAATAGGCGGGCTCTATATTGACAATCAGCTAATGGTGTGTCGAAGGAAATGCTATGAGCCACTAGTAACTTAAACACACGGTGCCCTAAAAGAGTACATGGAGGAATCTTTCAAAAAAATTCAAGAAGAAGGTCTAGAACTCTTTAAAAAGAAGAATGCGGATTACGGCGATGCGTTTGCAAAGTTCGGAATGGTCGGCGTCCTCATGCGAATAGAAGACAAGATTATGCGGGCTCTGAACATTACAAAAAACGGGGTAACGCTAGTAGACGACGAAAGCATCCGGGACACTCTGATCGATCTTCATAATTATGCGGCAATGGCTCTCATTTACCCCCTCGTAGACGTAAAACGAGGTGAAGAGTAGACTCTTTCTGAACGTTATAGTCGGCCAGAGTCCTGTCGTCCTCGAGCTGCTTTCCCGCAAAGATGAGACGCTGCTGATCCGGCGGAATTCCTTCCTTGTCCTGGATCTTTGCCTTTACATTTGCTATAGTGTCCGAAGACTCGATCTCGAGCGTGATTGTCTTTCCGGTCAGGGTCTTTACAAAGATTTGCATTGTTACTACTCATTGAGAGTTTTATTTCTTTAGACGTTTCAGGACTTCAAAAGATCCTCGAGAATATTGATTCTCTCGTGGAGCAGTCCTTCGAGAACGACGTCCATCATTTCGAGAGACTTTTTGGCTCTCAGCGCATTCTCCAAGAGTCGTATGTATTCTGTGGCGTAAAGGATGTTCGGGTTCGTGACGAGTCCGTAGATTTCACGCGGATAGACAGACTCGGGATTGCGCGCCTTGAACTCTTCCAATTGTCTCATGGCCTCTTTCAGACCGGCTTCTTTTTCCTCACGTTTTAGAAAAAAATCGAGCTTCTTCGGCTCGTGAAGCGTAAGTTCCATTTATTAAAAAGTTCCGTTTCTTTTTAATTCCTGTGAGACACTGGTAGTTTGCGGCTGACTGCAATCCCGTGGCTCTTGGAAACGGCCGGCTTTGTTCTCCGACTCATCCACAAGCGAGGATCCATCCACTTCTGGAGTCTTTTTTGTTCTATTATAGAAGGCGACAAAACTTTTTTCAATTTAAAATTCTTGGATTTAATCTGTTCGAGGACTTTCATGGAATTATTTTTTATGGCTTTTATTTCGGCGTCTCGCTTGGCCCGTGCGTTGTTCACGACTTTAATAAATTTATTTCTTAATTCTTTTTTTCTGGCAAGTTCAGTCTTGATTTTTTCAATTCCACTCCTCTTCAGAAAATGACGTTTAGAATGTTCTCGAACCATTTTGATAAAATTCTTTTCTCCTTCATTTTCTCGAGCTCTGAACCTCTCCCTGCTTTTTTCTATTTGTTTCTGGTAATAAGTGTTATACCAATTCCTAAATTTATATTCAATCTTTATTGACGCGTCCAGTATAGACGTTGCGAGTTTTCTAATTTTTTCATTGCTCCGGACACATGACGGTGGCACGGGTGGGGGTTTCCTGCCGCGATTATTCACGACCACCCCTCCATAGACCTTGTCACAACTCATGGTTTTGGAAAGGATTTGCATTGTTCGTTTGACGCCCCTGATTTCTGCTTCTATAAGCTCGGCCTGACGATAAAGACTGGCCATTTCCTGGGCTTTTTCTGAATACGGGTAAGGTATACCGGGCATCATTCGAACTTTATGAAGTTGTTCATGTATGAGGTTCAATTTGTCTTCGAGTGGTTTTAGTTTCTCGGCCAGGGGGTTTGAGTGCAAGATAATATTGCCTCTTTTTTCTTTTAGTTTTCCTTTATTATTGGCTCCTTCCCAGGGCTTTCTAAGGCGCTCTCCGTATAGCCTGATCCTCTCGTTCTGATGCCTGAACAAGTTTTCCATTTATATAATGCTCGAAAAAAAGTAGAGTGACCAAGACAGGGAAAGAGAGTCTCGCGGTATTTAGTAAAATGAAGCACGACATCGAAAACCCACCCGACCCACTAGATCAGTTGAGATACCTGAAGGTGACGTTATTTTTTTCTTCTGTATTCACGTCCATATCACTTGCTGTCTTGGGGATGGTACTTGTCAAGCAATGGAACACGTGCTAGTATCTTTCTCCCAACGGTACCAAATTGACAAGAAGCAGGATTAAACACTTGGCGCGTTCATATTGTAGTTCCAAATGAGACCTTACGTCGTGTGCTACACGAACAGTCTCGTGCAGCCAAACAATTATTTCATGTGCGCCGAGCGTCTTTTTTTCAGGCGCGTAAATTCTGAGGCAAATAGATCCGGAATAAAGTCGCACCAGCTCGGAAACTGGATCCATAGAAAATACGGCGACGTTATAATAGAAAGAATGTGCGGGACGGGCAACCTCGGAACATCTATTCCGTGTGTAATGTGCAGAAAGACTCTCGACAAGTGGGGTATTCAGTGGAGGGCCCACATAGGAAATCAGTGGCACAAGAGCACTGATCCGGACGTTCCCGTCTCACGACCGACACATCGGCAGCGACAACTAATTTTTTCTTGATGAATAATATTCGGTTTTGTGTTCAAGTAAGATGCTGGCCATATCATATACTCACAACAAAATGCAGAACGCCTTCACTTTCGGATTTCCCAAGATTCTCTTTGAGCCCCCGCGCCCCAACTGGCACGGTATCGCAATGTCACTAAAATCACTCGACGAGTTCAAGTCGATATGGAATCCAAAACTCCCTCTAGTGGAAAGATGGTATTCAGAACCTTGGCACACTCTAGAGCCACCCGCCGATGCTCCTTTTGAGTTCCATTCCCTGACCTTAGCTGAATATAGTGAATCCATGAACGGAGGGTCCCGTTCACATACATCCTAGAAGGGGTCATCCCCTCTGGAAGGACTACGCGAGCCTGTTCTTTTGCGATTCCGTTGTCAATGGCCCACTTGTACGACTGGGCAGCCTGATCGGCAACCTTGTCCTGTTCAATTTCCCACAAAGTTTTAATCATTGGACGATCGGTCTCTATGCTATTCTGCCTGTTGTTTGAATCCTGGAGGCGTGCTTCTCGGGTTTCAAAATTCAGATCGGCCAAGGCATATCGCTGCGAAAACTCCTGAAAAGAAAATGACCTGTGGCGCAAAATCTGTCTCGCAATGTCCCGGGTCGTCTCAATCTCCATGCAGACGCTGACCATTTCGAGAGGTGACCAGTGATTGTTCTTGATGAGGTACCCGACGAGTTTTTCCCCGGGCGCACCCTGGTTATCTGGGTTGGATACTCTCGCACAATATGCGACCATGTCATGGAGGGTCTTGTCCCCCCCTTGCGAGTGACTGACTAGCGCGACCTTCATTCGTTTAATAACTATTTTCTTCTCTAACTCTTACCACTCTATAATTTTAGCCAGTCCTAACATATAGTTCCGTGAAAGCCTCTGCAGTTTATCCCATAGAACCCTGGGAGGAATCTGCGAGTGATTTCCTCTCTGACGAGTGGAAATATTCATGTATTTGTAGTCAAAATTGTGCAGTTGTCTACGGGCCGCGTTGCTCGCATTCTCTTTCATGGCTTTCCACGCACCGTAATACGCGTACATGATAAACTTTATCAGATTATTTCGAGACATTTTCTCAATGTTACGTGACTTTTTCAATGAATTCCAGTTTAGATTCTTGTTCAAGTTCTTTAAGGTTGTAGGTATGGCCTTGTGGACAGGCGTGGCGATCATCCCTCCCTGGACAAACCGCGCAGGCTTGTTCGTTCGGTAGGTCACCGGTGAAACGCGCGCCCGGGTACGGCGCACGGGCATTAATCTGGGCGGTGTGTGAGGACTGGACATTTATATAAGCATTCTTTTTAACCGGGACACGGCTAAAAGGAATGAGTACTCTCCCAGTAGGGTTCGAACCTACGACATCCAGATTAACAGTCTGGCGCTCTTCCGACTGAGCTATAGGAGATTTAGAGCCTTTTAACGACGTGCTCAGCCTACGTGTTCTCGGCGGGGCTCGAACCCGCGACGTCCAGCTCATAAGACTGGCACTCTAACCAACTGAGTTACGAGAACGCTCGGGACCCTGTCCCAAGTTTACCAAGTTTAATGTCTTTATATAATAAATGCATCTCGAAGTAATTCAAAAAGTTGTAAAAGGTCAAGCTCCCAACTTCCCCAAGCCTATAAAGTACATAGGAGGAGGTGCTAACGGGCGCGTTTTCGAGACGAACGACGGGAGGTACATTAAAATAGTAGCGAGGAACGCGCCACAAGAATGGAAGTCTCTCCTGCGTCTGCAAGGGACGAGGATCGTCCCCAGATTCCACAAAAATAATCACAAACTCGTGAGTTTGCCTACGAGAACTCACCGGGAATTAGCGGCCAAGATGCTGGACATTCCCCCGCGCAGCATGGGTAGTCATCTAACAATGTTCGTCATGGGCAAAGTCGGCGGGGGGCACGCGATGACTCTTGCCAATTATACTAAAAAATTTCCAGGCCGTGAAAACGTCCACAAGATTCAGAATCGTATATTTCACCTGATAGGAGAGATGCATGTTAGAGGAATTTCTCACGGGAACCTTCACGGGGGTAACATACTCGTCACGGCCAATGCGAGTGGTAACATAACCGGTATGTGGGTGATTGACTTTGGGAGATCCACTAAAATCCCTCATGGAAAGACCGAACGGGAGCACTACACGTCTAGGGGTTCTACGGGTAATTCGGCCATACGCAGTCTCTTCTTCCGGGGAAAGAGTCCCGTGAATATCCCGGTCTTCAATGGATCCCGTGCGAACGTCCACATGGCAAATATTCACTATAACAAAAAGTTTATCAGGCCCCGAGAAAATAAAATAAAAATTTTAAGAAATTTTGTTAGAACTGAAATGAAAAATCTAAAGTCTCCCAAAAAGGTCAGGAGCGTTCGAAAAACTCGGAGCGCGGGAAAATATTCCCCAAAGAAGAGCGTTTCCAGGAGCGCACATTAATATTTATGTATTAATATGGATGCCTACTATGAAGCTGCCGACGACATCTTCCGACCGGTCGTAGAATCATCGATCGTCCTCGCGGGTCATTACGCGAAAGCGTGCGGTCGTCAGACCATCAGTGCGAAAGACGTTTCTTTAGGACTCATGTATGCTGCTCGCAATGTCGCCGGTAGGCATCTGGGATCTCTGTATCCGGAGATCTACGACGAGGAGGACGAGGAGGACGAGGAGGACGAGGAGGACGAGGAGTGGTCCGAGTACACGGGCACCGGTGATGACTTGGCCCTAAAAATGAACGAGTGTGCTGCGACGTTCGAAGCATGGGAACCTGAAGAGTTTTATCAAAAGTCTATAAAGAACGCCGTCTTAAGTCTTGGTCGGGGTCGGGCCGAGTAGCGTACCAGTCCTTAGGAGCTTTTTTCTTGGAAACCAGTACGTACTTATACACGCGGGCAACACCCCATTGATTCGCCGTCATGCCCGGCCGACTCCCGCCGGTCTGCCAGGCGCGCCGCCCCCTGTCATACACAGTGTTCAATGTTCTGACGGGTATCCCCGTCCTCTTGGAAATTAAATTTTTGTCAAACTTTAGTTCTGGATAAACTTTATGAAATTGTAAAGTCCACCTTGACTTGCGTGGCCGGGCAAATCTGTCCGACTTTCCAAGAATAAAAATTTTATTTTTTTTTCTTTTCAAGAGTTCACGTTCTCTAGTAAACTTTAGAGCTCGGCTCAGACCGCTAAAGTACCTCTCAGGCCAGGACTTTTTCAGGATTATGTGTCTCGTCATATTATAGTGTTTCACAATAATAGGATGGGCTGTCTTACCGACTCTGACTATCTATACGTAGTTTTACCGTATTTTAACTATTGTGAATTCGTGTCCCGGAGAAAACTTTTTATAGAATGTGTAGAGCGTCTCATGAAAACCCCGGGCATCAGAGTGGTCGTATCAGAGGCCCTGGGTCCTTCGCCCCTTCCCAAGATGAACGTGGATTATCATTATAAAGTACCCATAAAGGATCAAATCTGGATCAAAGAGGTTCTCGTTAATATGGTAGTCCCAAGACTGCCTAAAGACTGGAAGTACCTTGCGTGGATCGATGCGGACATTACATTTTTGAATAGAAATTGGGTTAAAGAAACAAAGGATTTGCTCAGTGACAACGAGGTCCTTCAACTATTCCAGACTGCCGTGAATCTCGGACCTACCGGTGAATCTTTCAAAATAGATAAAAGTTTCGGGTACATGTACAAAGACAGTGGCACTTCTTACGTCAAGAATGACAAGTACGGATTCTGGCACCCTGGGTATGCGTGGGCCTGTTCGCGCAAAGCCTGGAAAAAAATGGGCGGTCTGATAGATTGGGCCATTCTCGGGTCGGCCGATCGTCACATGGCCATGGCCATGATCAAAATGGCTGAAGCGAGTTGCCCTGGAAACATTCATCAAAATTATAAACTTCTTTTGAAGAGATACGAGGCAAGATGTACGGGCCTCCGTCTGTCATACGTGCACGGGACGATCCTTCATCACTGGCACGGAAGTCTGGCCAATCGGAAATACAGGGAACGCTGGACGATCTTGACCACAAACAGTTTCGATCCTTTTGAAGACCTAGATACAGACAGCCAAGGTCTCACCATCTTCACTTCAAAAGGTCAAAGACTCAAAAAAGAAATTTTAGAATATTTTTTAGAAAGAAAAGAGGATGAGTAATAGTATATGGCTTCCCCTGGCATCAAAAGCTATCAGATCAGTTCGAGAACCTTCAGAGGGACTGTATGACGTTGTAATCATAACTAGGGGTGAAATTAACCGGAGGTATGGCATCTTCTGACGACGTCTCCCCGATAGGCACGCATCTCCTGAAGGAGTTGGGTCCTGGAGTCAGATAGTACCCCCTGGGGCAGATCGGACTGGAAGATGGTCCGGGAACAGACATCCAGCAGACAAAAAGCACGATAAGAATTCCTAACGCTACAAGCTTTTTATTCATTACTTTAGGGGGAGAAAACTTTCGGGGAGTCAGAGGACGAGTACTCCATGTCTTTGTTTCTTCGTCGTAACAAACTTCCATACTAGTCTATTTGTCCTTGTCTTCTTTAATGAGTGTATAGTACAAAATAACACTCAAGAGTATTATGACTCCTAGAACAAGTAAAAGAGTGGGGGCTATTGCCGGGAACCGTGACGCGGCAGTCACAGTTCCCGCGCCGACCGCGGTAACTCCTATGAGTTTCGCTCCGGCCTGTTCGACGCTTTGAGGAGTCCAGATGGGTTTTTGTGAAAGGTCTTCGTGCCGAGGACGATTGCCTCCTATCGTAATAGATCTAACCATCTCTACTACTCGGACAGAAATTTATAAGAGAGTGGGCCTATTCTGTCGCACGTTGCCAGCTTGGGTTTCCAATCGAAAGAGAACCAATCATTCTGGGGCATTTGTACAGGACCTTCACCGAACGTGACGTGCCAGCACTTTTCAAGAATGAGTGTAAATTCATCAGAAAAATCCAGATTATTCATGAATATATGATACCATCCCTCGTAGAGCATCTTTGGGTTTGCCATAATCCTTTCGCGGCTAACGACAAACTGGGCCCCGATCTCATATATCCACGGCCCTCCCTCGAAGGGTCGCTCTCCTTTCAGGGGCATACAGAGACGATCGAAAAACGTAAACATGCGCACTTTACCAAAGTCGTCGTAGAAAGAGTCGGGGAAGTGTGCGTTGTTGATGGGAACGAACCCATACTTTTCTACGTTTGCACCCTCTATGACCTCTAGGAGTGGCCTGTCGTGAGCTTGATGGTGCGACGTTTCGTGACCGTGAATAAAGGCTACATAGTCGGGTAAATTATCGTAGTTCTCAATTATGTACTTTAGGTAAGCTGTGCACTCTTTTCCTACGTTCGGAATGACATGCTGAGGAACGAACGGACTCGGATCCGCACCCTCCTTGTCAATAAGGACCACCGGAAACTTTGAATTCAGGAGCCATGTGAGATCCTCCTTCCAGTGAGACGTGACTATGGTCAGGCTCATTAAACTTTAAAAATTTATTTTATACGCGAAGAAAGCGCTCCTCGGCCGCGTATGCCTCGGCCTCGAATGGGTGCTTTACGTATTCCATCACGTCCGATATATTCCGAGGGTAGGGCCCGAAAAAAGCCCCGGCCGGAACTCCGTTCTTGTACCAGACTTTTCCGTCAGTGTCTGGATTTGCCCTAATATTATCCACCTTTTGGGACGTCAGGACATACCCCGGCGAAATGTTAGCCCCTCTCAATTTCTGATTCACGTGGACTATTTCGTGGACGATGACCCGAGCATCAACCACCCCCGGAAGGAATATTATGTTTGTGCGTGTGTGCGGGAGCCCGTCCTCGTACCGAGCTTTGGCAAATCTCAATCTGATACCGGAATAGATAGTCGTCTCTAGAAACTCTTGGGCGATCTGGGCCTGGCGCCAAATCTGATCCTTTTCGTCGGGCGACCATTCTTCTGCAGATCTGACCGCCCAGTCCGTGTATTCTCGTCTGGAACGAACGTGACGGGCCGCCAGGTCGAGTGGACCCAGACGGGCTATAAATCCGTCCGGGTCAGATCTTAAAAAATTTTGGGTCTGTGTTCTTGTAAGAAACTCCATCTAAGGATAGCAATCAAAAAAAGTACAATGTCATCGGTCATATTTCTTCTCGATCGTTCGGGGTCTATGGAATCGTGTCGGGATGATGTAATCGGAGGATTCAATGCATTCGTAAAGGACCAGGATCCCGGCCGACGCCTGACTCTTATTCAATTTGATCACGAATACACCCTCTCCTACGAGAACGTCAAAATGTCCGACGTTGGGCCACTGACCCGCGATACGTACAAGCCTCGCGGGTCAACTGCACTTTTGGACTCTCTGGGAAACCTGATTAAAAGTTCCGATTCTGCCCCCAAGGTTGTCGTTATATTCACGGACGGTCTCGAGAACTCGTCTAGGTCTTACACAAAGGCGCATATCAAGGATCTTATTGATCAGAAATCCAAGGACGGATGGACGTTCGTGTACATGGGAGCCAACCAGGATTCTTTTGCCGAGGCTGGATCTATAGGCATTGCAGCGGCCCACACTATGAGTTATGAGTCGTCAAGCACCCCTACTGCCCTGGCGGCTTTGTCTCAGGCCGTGAGTTTAATTGGCTAGAAGCATCGAAGAACGTGAGAAGGACGAGAAGCATGGTCGAGTAAACGGCCCATCCCTTGTGCAAGGGTTCCTTTTTGGCCTTTGCGCCGTGCCATCCTATAGACCCGGAAATCATGACATACATGAGTGTAATCAGAGTGGCCCTTATAGAATCATTCCTGGTAATTTTGTCGGCTAGTTCACCGAATGAAGAAGACGCTAGACAGATTAACGCAGCGAGTCCCAGACCTCCCGGAAAAAGAAAATCCTTTTTAGTGCGCGCCGCAGCGGCATACGGGAGAATGACGGCCAGTGTAAGAACGGAAGCAAGACCCAGAGATGCTCCCCATGAGAATACTTTTCGTCTGCTCAAGATATCTATAGAAATAACTAGGCATGTCACGAAAACCGCAAAGGCCGATCCTGGAATATTTTTCGTTGCCAGGAGCCACCCCGCCCCGAAACTTGTAGGCACCTGAAGGGCCCACGCTTTTACCATTTGAAAAACGGGGCTGGCTGTTCTTTTGTCAAGTTCAGCTAGAGCTGCTTCTTGGTTTGGGGGGACGACATCCGACATAATTACTATACTACACTAAAATTTCTAGCCTGGTTAGCCCCTGCAACTTTTGCCATTTTCCAGACGAACCACAGGGTCCACATGACTGAAAATATGAGACCAATGACTTGAATTATGTACCCTGACCCCCTTTTTGTTTTAGCACGGTGAATACCTATGGACATCACGGTTACGAGCGCCAGGCCCAGAACTATGCACGTGGTAAAACTCAGAGAGGCCACGCGCGCAACGTTGGACATTATTAATTGCGAGTGAAAATAATACGAGATCCTAAAACTTTTTCAGTCTGTTTCAGGGCTGCGCCGAAATTTGGCCTGGACCACAAGAGCCACCTGGACCAAAATCCTGCCGTGTACCTTCCCGATCTTGCCCAGTTTTCTCTTTTCCGATGCCTGGTCAAATATCGCTCCATTCGTGACGTGTCTTTATGTTTCGTATAGTCCGAATAACCCTTTCGGCCAAAGTGCACCCGTATAAATCGCCCTCCGGGTGATGGAACCCGAGCCACAAACTTGTGGGTACCGTCACTGTCACGGGCCAGGATCACGGGGGGGATCGCCATAGGCTAATACGTATCGAGATATAAATTACGAGCGCCAGGGTCAGAACATTGAAAGCCATCCATCCTATTATGTATGGCATGAATGCGTTATTTTCTAGAATCATATTTAAGACTTGACGAGTAAGAGAGTCATCGTCCGACATGGACAAGTTTCTTAAGATTACTCGCCTTAAAAATCCTTTGCAGGATTTCGCGTCGGCTGACGTGATATGTATCTGGGGCCCAGAAGGCACGGGAAAAACGTGGCTGGCCGAACAGTCCGGTGGTACTTTTCTTACTGAAGACATACTGCGGTCCAAGCAGGGTACGCTTGATTTTCTGGAACGCATGCGAGCGAGTCGGCGACCCGTCATCTTGGACGATTACGAATCTGTCAAGGATCTCGTCGGCCTTCGAGAACTCACCGGGAGTCCTTCCAAAAGTCAGATGTTCATAACGGCTCGCGCTCCGATCAAGTTAAATTTTCCAGTATTAAATTATGAAATTCCAATTCCTACAAAAGAAAAAATAATAAAAATTTTAAAAGTTTTAAAACCTGAAGTGGACGAGAAGCAAGTCGGACCTATTGCCGAAGTTTCCAACGGATCCATACGTTTCGTTCTTCAAGAACTCGAGTTCAGATCAGATCAGCGTGATTTTTTCCAGGGACCCCGGAAAGACCTCGAGGTTCTTTTCTGCAAAGATGTAACTGGCGAAAAACCCGAGTACATACACGAACACGGGTTCATGTGGGCAGTGGTCCAAGAGAACTATCCCGAGACTCTCGATCTTGATAAAATTGCAGAGATTGCTCACGACATGACTGATGTCGACATCATTGATGAGAGGATGTATCGAGAACAGTCGTGGGACCTAATCCCCTACTTGGTGAATAGCGCCATCTTCAAGCCGGCCTACATCATAAATAAAAAAATAAAAAAATTACGTCCGGGATCAATGTGGACAAAGTTTCAAAATGAATGCATGAAGAAGAAAAAATTGGAAATTTTGAGGAAAAAATATGGACTAGAATCAGAATTTATAGAATTTTATGCAAAAATTATAAAAGACTTGGATCCACAAGATTTAAATTTTATGAAAAAGATTTCAAAATTTTCACAAAAATAACAAAATTCCTAACGATACTGCCAAAAATGCAGTCGATACATTGTCAAGAGAGTAACCCCGCAGTCCATCAAATCGTGAAACCATTTTTTTAAATATGTTTTCTTTCAGATTGGCCTCTACAGCCTTACCAACTGGAGAATTCAACGCGTTTCCTACCTTTGACATTGCCTGTCCGCCAGAAGGTTCGGTAGTAATTCCGGCTAAATTAATAGATATATTTACTCCCGGCCCCCCGGGACCTCCCTGCACACCGGCCCCATCTGGACTCCCCGACCCCCCCAGACCCAAGGGCGCCCCTGGAATAGAGGCTTGACCACCTGCTCCCATGATAGCGGACTGCCCCCCTGCTTCGACTCCCTTTTTTTCGGCTGCCTTGACTCCCTTTTTTTCGGCTGCTTGGACCCCCTTTTTTTCGGCTGCTTTGGCTCCCTTTTGTTCGACTGCTTTGGCTCCCTTTCGTCCGGCAGACGAGCTCGGACTGTAATATTCTTTCATAATGCTACTACTATAAAACAAATAATTAAAAGAAAAACTATGAATACTTTCCTGAGAAAGATAGCAGACGTTCCATCGTATGACGATATGTTTATATCTTCGTCAGTTTTTATACCTTTTACATTAATCGAAATATTTACTGGACCTCCAGTTCCACCAGGTCCGCCAACTCCGGGCTGTGCTCCCGTCTCGCCAACTCCGGGCTGTGCTCCCGTCTCGCCAACTCCGGGCTGTGCTCCCGTCTCGCCAACTCCGGGCTGTGCTCCAGCGCCTCTATTCGCTCCCATTTTACTGGCCGCGTATGCAGCTCCCCCCACTAGAAGTGCACCGCCCGCCACCCCTGCCGCAATTTCTTTGCCCGATGGACCACTGGGTGGAATATTATCGGCGACAGTCTGTGCATTTTGCTGAACATCTTTCATTTTATCATTAAGATCTTTGATCTTCTCCATCGCATTTTTTTGTTTTTCTACATCTTTAGAGTCTTTTGCGATATTGCTAGCCACCTTGGCCTCACGTGCCGCCTTTTCGAGTTGTTCGGCGTGTTTTATTTCCTGAGCCGTTTTGGCAATTTTCCGAGCGTCCTGCGCCATTATGACCGCCTTTTCGGCAACCATGGCAGAAGTCCGGGCTACCTGGGCAGCGTCGGCCGCCGCTCCCACTCCAGGGATTGCGTTGGAAGCCAAAGCTGCCACTGCCATCAGCAACTCTCCGAGGTTTTTGGCGATGCACGCCGCGTTCCCTTTGCAGGCCTTTATGGCCTGTACGTCCTTTACTATTCCCTCGATGCCGCTGACAGAGTACAACTCTTTTCCAATTTTTTTGTACCCCGCATCTACGTTACCACCTCCGACCTCGGCCGCTATCGCCGTGCTTACAGGGAAGCCGAGTTCGACCCCATTTTTTATCGCATTTCCCAGATTTTTACCTATACATTTTACATCTTTGGGCTTGCACGCTGCGAGAGCCTTTGAACTAGCCGCGAATGCTTTTCCGGTACTCTCGAATCCTTTTTTTAGATCTTTTCCCGCCTTTTCAATGCCCTTTCCGGCCTTTTTGAAAGTACCCTTTAAACTTATGTATCCCTCACGTCTCCCAAACATTTTCATAAATTCTCCATATTGAAAAGGAGGGGGTAAGTCCGGCTCTGATTGTATTTTTTTAGGAACAAGTGGTCGTCGCTCGTAGTTCCATGGGTCATGTATTTCGGCCCACATCTATTTTCTGCAGATAAAAAAGTTAATCCTCTTTTATTGACGTCTCTGGAATTTTTTCGGGTTCTTCAACGAACGTATCCTCTTCTATCACGGTCTCCTCTGGTCTGAAGCGACCAGTCCACCTCTTGTAAAAGAGCCACGCTGCCAGACAGATGAGAGCCAAAACGAATGCGGTAAGGAGGTAGTCCATTACTAAGAAAACAGGTTTTTTGTCCAAGGACCTAACGCGCCCGATTAAAAATTAAAACAAAATGGATCTTGACCGTATCTGGGCAGATTTTGAAATTTTACGCCCTCGTCCTGAAGTAGAAAGCCTGAAGACGCTCGACATTTACGAATGTACATGCGGGGGTACAAAGATCCTAAACGATGATAACATGCCAACCTGTACGGAGTGTGGAGTTTCAGATGGGATATATGTTTCGGATGAACCTGAGTGGAGGGGGGGCATGGATGATAACGGCGTGACTTCAGATCCGTCCCGTGTAGGCGCCCCCACGAACCTCGACCACTTTAGTCAAGGCTGGAATACTGGTTCTATCATGACAGTAAAGTCGACAGGAACGTACGCAAACAAACGCCTGGCCCGGATAAACTTTCACTTGTCGATGAATCACAGGGATCGCAGTCTCTTTCATGCCTACGCCGAAATGGATCGCGTCGGGAAGGATATTCTGCATCTTCCTGATAAGATTATGTACTCTGCGAAAATTAAATACAAACACTTTAGTGAAGAAGTTTTGACCCGAGGTGCCGTGAGGGCCGGGGTAAAAGCCAACTGTGTTTTTCAGGCCTGCAAAGAGTTTGGTCTGGCGCGTACTACGCAGGAAATTGCAAGTGCATTTGACATCCCGGCCAGGGACATGGCCAGAACGTCCGAGACATTTTTAGAACAAAATCCAGATCAGGAGGTTACAGTGACGACGCCGGCTGACCTGATACCCCGTTTTTTCAATCTCGTCAAGTCGGTTCCAGAAGTTGATAGAAGGCGTATCAAATGTAAAATCGTAGCAGAATGCAAGGCACTCGAAGACTGCGCTGCTCTTCAAGGTCGTACCCCGCGGGCCGTGGCGGCGACCATCATGTTCATGAGTCTGAAGGAAAAGTGGGGCGTGACGAAACAAGAACTTGCGGGCATTTGTGAAGTAAGCGTGCCAACTATTACAAAACTAGAAACTTTAGTGCTTAAACATTTGGGAACATAATGAATAAATGTCTGTGTTACTATTCGTCAGCACTCCATGTTACGGTGGAATTTGTCTCGCGGCCTATGCAGAGTCTCTCCTGCGCCTTCAGCGTTTGTGTGCGTCCAAAGGTATTCAGATGATGCTCGACACGACCGAAAATGAATCACTCGTTCACAGGGCCCGAAACTTGGCCGTTGCTCGTTTCATGCAAAAGACCCAGGCTACTCATTTCCTGTTCATAGATGCCGACATTCACTTTGATCCCGAGTCTGTCATCCGTCTCATAGAGTCGGGCCACGATATCGCCGTCGCGTGCTACCCGAAAAAGTGCATCATGTGGGACCAGGTCGAGTCCGGTGTCAAAGCCGGAGAAGTCAAGGATCCGGGCAAGATGGGGTCGAGCCTAGTCATGAATTTCAAGTATGCAAACAGTCCGGTCCGTAACGGGTTCGTAGAAGTTCTCGACGGGCCGACCGGATTCATGTGCATCAAGCGTGACGTATTCGCGAAGATGGAGGTCAAGTACCCTGAACTACAATGCGTGAATGATCATCAGAACCGAGATCTGGATGAATACCACGCCTGTTTCGACTGCATGATAGATCCCGTGAGCCGCCGCTACCTGTCAGAGGACTACGCCTTTTGTCGGCGGTGGCAGCAGATGGGCGGCCAAATTTTCGCGGACGTGACGACGACCCTCGGACACGTGGGAAATATACGATTTCATGGGACGCTTGATGAACGGCTTAAAACGAATACTCCATAAACTTTAAATGTCGGTCGTCCATGTGTGCATGGTCACAAAGAACAAGGCTATAAGCGCTACAACCCTTCACGCAGTGATGAATATTCACATGAATTGCATGGTTAGGGGAATTCATCTAGACATTTCTTTTGTCTCGGACAAGTCAAATCTGCCCAAGCTCATAAAAACCGGGGAACGTATTATTTGGTTCGAGTACGGAACGAACCTGGACGAGGGTTCCATTCCGAAAACGATCCTCCCGTTTGAAAAGGGTGTCCAGGTTCTCGTTTTTCCGTCTGTCAAGGAAGGTGTAAACTGGGAAATGTTTTCGCGCAAGACCCGCGAGGGAAGTCTGGAGGCCGCGAACCAGCGCGGACTCGAGTTTGATACGAGTGTAGGTCAAAAACTAGGAGAATCTCTTTACGAGGTGCGAGAGACCGAGGCTCGTGTATGGGCCATGGATTCTAGACCGGTCGATAAAAAAATCAGAGGTGGAAAAGTCCCTGTAAAACTCCCTCCTGACGAAAGTATGTTCCGTGTCCTTGCTAACCAGGGAATCAAGATTGGTGCGCTGACTTCAGCGACCGTAATTTGTCATTTTGTTCACGAGTGTATCGGTAATATACTTGAAACTGCTGGAGTCAGGCTCGAGCCTTAGAGATTAGATCCCTTTTAAAAATATGGAAATTGAAATTAAAAATTTCATACAACAGACCTGGGAATCCCCTGACAGGGAAAGATTCCCGGGTCCGCAGCCAGTCTCGATAGAGAGACGGCACTTTGGCGAGTTTAAAAAAAGGCAGTATTACGTATGTGAAAAAACTGACGGAGTGAGACACCTCCTGCTGAGCCTTGAAGTCGATGGGAAACGTTATACATGTTTGGTAAACAGGGCATTTAACATAGTCCCATTTTCGACGATGATCCCACGAGGGACTGTCCTTGACGGCGAACTCGTACAATGCACGGACCAGCGACCGATCTTTCTTATTTACGATGCGATCTGCGTAAAGGGTAAAGACGTTCGGCGAGAGTCTCTGGATCGGAGACTTGACGCGGCCAGATCTCTCCTAAAAAATGTGATACGCTCGACAAAAGATCCTTTCGAGTTAAAAGTCAAAAATATGTCTCTTTTCCCCGGACCCCTCCCGGACCTGAAATCTCTGCCATGGGAAACGGATGGCCTGGTGTTCACCCCGGTCAGCGAGCCCGTGAGAATGGGAACTCATGAAACTCTTTTCAAGTGGAAACCTCGTTCCAGAATAACTATTGATTTTCAGATTTCAAATGGGTCTCACTTGAACGTTCAAGAAAAGGGGCGCCTTTACAAAGAAGGTGAGTTGTACCCGAATCCTAACCTTAAGGACGGGACGATAGTCGAGTGCGGCTACGGAAATATGGGATGGTTCGTGGAGAAAATCAGAACAGACAAGAATCATGCAAATAATCGGCGGACATACTTTAGGACGATTGTCAACCTGCGCGAGAATATTCAGTTTGAAGAGTTTTGTAATCTGTAAAGCGCCATGTAGTAAGGTCCCCTTCTAGGCGGTCCGTCTATTTTAGTCACCGAGCCGTCGTCCTTTATGAACCACTCGTTATTGTATCGGACCGCCAAAGCATAGTGGCCTCCACCTGGGCCACCCATGTGAAGTACGACCGCGAACAACTGTCGACCCTCGTATTCGTCCGGGAGAAGTATGATGGGTTTGTGCCCCGAGTAACACGCAAACGTGAACGTTGCAACCTGGGGCCACTCTTCTACGCGCGTCGTCACGAACGCCTCGTCGTGCTCATTTCCGTCATCACTCTTGTACCCTGCTATCCGGACAGGTTTTCCCCTCTCTTTCATGAGTCCCTCTAGAGTAACTTCGCGAGGTTCGCTCAAGGAGAATACGATCGTCACAAATTCTGAAGAAATTTTGGAAGATCCTTCGGGCCATTCGGTCACCTGACTGTCTCTTCCATTGAAAATCTTTTTTATAAATTCTTTTCCCATGGAATTTTCCAGAACATCCACTAGGCACAGAAATGCTTCCTGTGCGTCGTGTTGCCCCGGATCAAAAGAAGGAAAACGAGTTCTGAAAGCAAGAAGCAAGTCCCTGGGATCTGGATTGCCAGAATCATTCCAAAGATCATCGACCAGCCTGCAAAACGCTCGAGTCAAGGCACATTCACCTTCATAAGGTTTTCTCAGTAACGTGTTCGTGAGAAAGGGGACGTGGGCCAGACACTGAACTGCCGTATTGAAGTAGCACGTAGAACCTAAATTCGGCAATCCTTTCATAAAAGAAACGAACGTTTAAACTTTAAAATGGAAACCGCACGTCGCCTTCACGATGCATGGAATCCCATTATTCGGAAATGGGCCCAAGAGCCCGACGTTGAGATTGAGGTCAGGCTAGGCCGAAAAACTCAGTCAAAGTTTGACACGAATGTAGGAGAAGAAACTTTTATGAAACTTTTAAAGGCTCTGGAAAGGTACGAGGGCTGGGAATCAAAAAGCAAGGGGACCTATACAGTCTATTACGGCAATAATGACAAACGAATCACCGTAGATGAATCTAACGATGATTCGGTTGCGATTATCAAGACCCGCCTGCAGACGTGCGATTTTGCTCTGGCCGACAAACCCTTTGACGTGCGTCTGGGGGTTGCCCGGGAAAAACCGTACGTTCAAGATCCTGAAGAAGAAATGACAAGTACTAAATCAAAAAAGAGGTGGTCATTTGTCCGAAAGAATCTATCGATAGACATGACGATGATACAGGGAGATCCCGACGACAAGGATTCGGACGAAGATTCCACCTGGCACGTAGAACTGGAAATTGTCAATCCCGGTCAAATCGGGGATCGTGACAATCTTTTTGCAATTTTATACAAAGTTTTCAATTTGCTCGATTGCCTTTAGCGGCTCGTCTATCGCGATTCGCCTGATCGAGAACTGCCTTTCTGGCCCTTAGTTCTTTCAGGGCATTTTTATCGAGAGTATTTTTCCGAGCTTTTATATAATTGTTCCTGGCCTTGGCCGTCTTGAGCGAGTTGAAGTTTACCGGAGAAGCTACGTTTCTTAGCCAGACATTCTTGAATTTGTTATTGAGACCCTTGCTTTTTAGAAACTTCCACGAGTATTTATTAGATTGTCCCAATCCTAGCCCTAGATTATATATAGCCGCCGCCAAGTTTTCGACAGATTCCCTGTTTCGCGGGAGGGCATACGCCTTGTTCTCCCTTGGATCCGTCTTGTTTCTCGGTTTAGGGGCGGCTCGTGGTGCCCGCGGGGCTCCCAGACGCTTGAGGCCCGGGCTATTTACGTTAGGAGTACGTATAGTAGGAGGGATATATGCCGGGACATGAACGGGTGCTCCGGTGAGTATGTTTTCGGCCGTGTAGGCCGCACGGGCAGTCTGATTGACGTGACCACGGAGCCACGTCTTCATGTGCGCCTGGATAACCTTCTTTGTAGGAAACTTGCCCTTGTTGTTTGGTTTGGTCGCCACGTTCAGCAAAAAGTTTTTGTAGGCCTTGACTTTGTTTGCCGGGAGCCAGTTCGGGACCTTTGGTACGTACTTTGATTTTACTTCGGCGAGTTGGTTTCTCCTAAGAATATTGTTTTTGAAATTTTTGATAGCCTTGTCGATTGTAGGCTTTAGGACTTTTCCTCGTGTTCCCTTTGGCAGGGCCAATAATATTTTTTCGAGATTTGTGACGTTTTTGTTCTGTGCGTTATTGCCTAGTGCCCCCTGGGCCAAGAGGGTCATTTCTATATTGAGATTAGGCGTCGACACGGCCGGAGAACTCGCCTTTGCACTGTCTACGTTCTCGGTGCGTGACATGGTCTTGTGGGCAAGAAGTGCAGTGTACCTGTTTTTTGCCGTCATGCCGAGCCATACGGTATAATTTGCTTCCGGAAGGAAAGCTCGCGCCAGAGCATTCTGTTCGGCCGAAGGAAGGGTCGCCCATTGTCGCGGTCTGTCACCCCTCTTCACTCGCCCGTTCGGCAAGAAGAGAACTGGTTGGCCGTTTACGACAAGGTCAGGCTTGTTAAAAAAGTTTTTAACAGTGGACCGTATGTGCCCGGCTATATTTTCCATTTTCATTTTATCGGAAACTTCAGCTATGTTGAGATTTCGGGCGACTCTCAAAAGTTCTTCACGGGTGTACCGGCTATATTGTTTTCCGTTGATCCTGAGGACCCCTCCAGAATTCGTATTTACGTAGTGTGTCATTTTGAGCGGCTGAGCGTCGGGGCTTTTGTTAATCTTGAATTTTGTCCTCACGTTGGTCGGAATCTTGACACCTGCCTTTTGATACGCCTCCAAGACCGTCTTTCTAGCCCCGGCTATGCCTTTTGGCATCTTGTAAAAATAAGGAGCACCTCCTCGACCCGGCTTAACGTAATATCCGTTCTTGACTGCGCTGAAAGATGGGGCTCGGCGGATCTCCGCCTTTGGAGCCACCGTGTTATTTTCAGAAATTCCCAAAAGATTTCGGACAGTTTGTGGAACCTGGATTCCTGCATCAGAGTATGCCCTGATAGTCTTTTTCTTTATGAGGCTCGTGTTTCCGACCACTGGATAAAACCGGGGTTTTCCATTGGGACCCGGTCGGACATAAAATCCGTTCCTCGTATCTGTGTAATTTCTCGCGAGCGGGTTGCGCGCATTCAGCATACGAATCTTTTTGGCATTTAGATTCTTACGGGCAGGTACCGGCACTTTGGCCGCAGACGTGTACCCACCTTCCCTATCGTATTTGAAAACTTTTCTGTGGTCCACCTTGTATTTTTTAAAAAAATCTTCAAAAATTCTTGCAGATAGCCCGACATCCTCAAACTTTTTGAGACCTATCGTCAAGATAGTGCCATTCGTGAATATCTTCATGCTCAACACGGGAGAGGTTTTCCATTTCAATTGAAGTCCCGAAAAAATTTCCGGATTGTAGACGGCTGTACACTTGGAAAATGGAATCTTTTCAACAATTTCTTTTGACAAATTCTCGAGTGTGATAGTCCTGTTCAGATTCATTTTCGTATCAATCTTGTTTATAGTCACTGGAGAGTCCCAGATTCCGGGATATATGTACTTGTGCAGAAAACGCAAGACTCTTTCATGGGGACCCGTCGTGACTATCTGGAGAGACCCGGTGTCGTGATGGCTCACGTAGGCCGTCGACGAAGGACTCTTAAAGTCTATCTGAAATGCCCATCTCCTCACGCTCGAAATTTTATTCAAGCCTATAGTTCGGTTCGTGATTTTACGCACTATGGGCAGTTTACCAGTCGCGTGGTACCCAGAGATTTCTTTAACACCCGGAGGTAACTTTTCTACTGACAAATCTTTGAATGGAAAATTTACAGTCAGGACCGTGGACGTCACCGTCGGTTTCGTAAGGGCGTAATCGTAACTCTCAAATTTATTTACAAATTCTGACTTTCTGGGTCTCTTGGCGAGGAGAGCTCGCCTGATTATTCCTTCGGCTCTCGCAGTCTGCATTACTACATGATGGCATTTAAATCTTGAGTAAGGTCACATCCGAAGATGAATGGCCTAGTCAGAACTTGATCTCTCCATGTCCTAGTCTCGGTCCGGACCTCCAATTTGTACGCGCTGAAAGGACCCGCGTAAAAGTCTGGATTGAACTGAGTCTTGCCCAGGTTGTTTTCAGAGCAATGCTGATTGAATATTGCCGTAAACTGTTTCTGGGGGCAGAACAGCTGCATCCCATACGTGACTTTTTCACTCGCCAAAAAGTGCTGGAGCGTGTTGGTCACCATGGCCACTTGCGTCTGTATCTCCATGAAATACCTGGGGACAACGTTCCAAATGTCCTGATCCGAGTATTTTTGTGAGTATTCGAGGTAGGCCCTGACGCACTTGCACAGGATGGCCGACAGTTCGGCATCGAGTTTGTCGTCGAGATGAGGATCGGCCTCGGTAACCTGTCTACCAAAGTTCCAGGTCATCAGGCGACGCAGCACGGACCCCGAGTTATCTTTCCAGTGAGGAACCTCGTTGCCGGCCAAGATTCCAGGGACGGTCCACGTAAGACTGACGGCCGTCTGATTCTTTCTGGCTATGCTCATGTCCTCGCCCGACACAAGCGACTGGAATTCAGACTGTTCCAGGGCCATGTCCCCCTTAATTTCTGGACTTATAAACATGAAACTTTTGTGAATGCTCTCGAGACCAAACTTTTTCTCAATATTGTTTGAAAGCGTGCGAACGTCCTGGCCCTCGTAAAACTTTTTACAAATTTTTGTAATGATTGTGGATTTACCTGATCTTGCTATTCCCTTGAGAAAGGGAATCACCTGCCACGAGTCCATCTCGTTGACCGGGAAGCACAAACGACCGCAAAAGACGTAGAGCCACCTGCATACATCCTCTGAAAATTCCTGATAGTCCATGACCGACTGCATATGGGGCGTAGGCACGTCGTACCAGTCAGGGACACTGACCATACCGGGATCAAATTCCTGGTCAAAGTACTTTGATGATACGATGGTCGGGTCTAGATGCTTAAACTCTTCGGACGTGTACGGGTAAAACCGAGTATCGTATTTTTCATTCTCTGTTAGAAATTTTCCGACAAAAATTCCATTCTTGAACGACCATACATTTCGGTTCTTTTTGATAGGCGGGAACTGGAGGTCTCTGCAGTTCGTCAAGTGTCTGATAGTGTCCGTCACTATGCTCCCCCGACTAGTCATGTTCTTCCACATGTCGTACTTTTCCTCCTTTTGAGAGTACAGATAGACAAACTCTTTGATTTCGAGGACAGGTTTCCAGGCTTTCGTGAGGTGGCCGTCCTCTGTCGCAATTTGCTTACAGCAATAGTCACCGTACCGGCGCATCTTCAGCTTGTACGTCTGGTCCAGAAGATACAGGAGAAACTTTTGAAAGGCGCTCGTCGTATCCTTGTCGGAATCGCCGTTATCCATCGTTTGGCAACGGAAAATCTCAGATTCCATGTCGCCCTTGATGGGGACATACGTGGGATGGTTTATGCGCTCGTATGTCCTGACATACCTGAAAATCATTTCGTATGTGTCATCGACCGTCTCTATGAGACGCGTGATTCTCTGTCCCATCGTGAATTCGTTTCCGGTCAGATCCTTGCTGGGGTCTTCTCGTATCTTGATCTGGCCCGCGTGGTGATACATGTCAGAGCATATAGAAACGAACCTGCGACGTTGCTCGGCCAAAGTGTCCAAATTTACGTTTTTGATATTGCCATCTTCGTAACCGAAAACACGGAAACCATTCTGCCAAGGTATATAAGCATCTCCCTTGGCGTTTAGGCACATATGATCCTCGAGGTCTGTCACGAAATTATTTAGATCCTCGGCGTTCATATTCATTACATCAGAATGATGAAGTTCCATTCTGATTTCGTGATTTTTTTCAGGAGTTGTACGATCGATTATGTGTACGCTCTCCATTTGTAAGAAAGGTCAAGATATTTTTAAGCAGGGACGTCCTCTTCAAGAGTCGTCTTGACAGAAGCAGGCTTCAGGGCACTCAAAATTTTGATTAAAATTTTGTTCTGCATTTCCATGGCTGTCTTCATGCCCACGAGAGCACTCGCTACCGTGTCTCCGTCTTCGGTCGTGAACCAGGACCCCAGGGCGTCCATGAGATCAGTCTCGCCAAACTCGTCCTCCTCATCAAACTCGTCAAGTTCCTCTTCCTCTTCAGGGGGGGGAGGCTTCTTTACTGGGCGCTGGGACATTTAATAGTGCCAGAGAATTTCATTCACCAGGGCTGACGCGCGGGGCGTCCCGAATTTTTTTCTCGGGGTATTGTAAAATGGCTGGAGGACTTATGCAACTGGTTGCTTACGGCGCTCAGGACGTCTATCTCACGGGTCAGCCCAAGGTGACCTTTTTCCAGGCGGTCTACAAGCGCCACACCAACTTTGCCATGGAGAACATCCAGCAGACTGTCAACGGTACTCCGTCTAACTCTGGCCGCGTGTCTGTCACTATTGCTCGCAATGGCGACCTGGTCGGCAACATGTACGTGAGCCTGCTTCCATCAGTCTCAGCTACAACATCTAACAACATTGTCTTCGACACGTGCTGGATCGCCGAGCGTGCCCTGGCCGATATCGAGATGACCATCGGTGGCCAGCGGATCGACAAACATTACCAGGCCTGGTGGCGTCTGTACTCTGAGGTTTTCCTCGGAGAGTCAGACAAGTATGCATGGGGCAAGATGACTTCCTGCGCAGTGTCGCCGGCTAATGTAGGAGCTGGTGCGTCGAACGGTAACCAGGGCCGCGTGTACCTCCCACTGCTCTTCTTCTTCAATCGCAACCCGGGACTGTACCTGCCACTCATTGCCCTCCAGTACCACGAGGTCCGTCTAGACTTTGACCTGAGTGCTTATTATGGTTCTTACTTCAGCACGACCGACTTCCAGGTCTGGGCCAACTATGTATACCTGGATACCGAGGAACGTCGCCGTTTCGCCCAGAAGGGACACGAGTACCTCATCGAGCAGGTCCAGCACACCGGCGGCGATGCCATCCAGACCGCAAACGACAGCGCTCAACTGATTCGCCTGTCATTCAACCACCCCGTGAAGGAGTTTGTCTGGTGCTACGTGAACTCCAACTACGGAAATTCTACGGCCAGTCTGAATTCTCTGTGGAACTTTTGCACGAGCACCCAGAACGTCCAGGTCACGTGCAACACCAGCGCGTTCGTCAATTCTAACAATTACGTTCTGGCGCACCTGTCCGGAATGCCCCATCTTTATTTCAATGGTACCGGCGGAGCTCAGAAGACTCCGGAAGGCGTCACAATTACCGGAAACACCTATAACTGGATCGAGGAAGGCGTGCCAAGCGTTCCTTACCAGTACGAGGTCGGCCCGCTCAACCAGTTTAAGATTATCCTCAACGGTCAGGATCGTTTCAAGGAGCAACTCGGAAAGTACTTCAACCAGTACCAGCCATTCGTGTACCATTCCGGAACTCCCTACCCTGGTATATACGTGTACTCGTTTGCTCTTCAGCCCGAGGAACACCAGCCGACCGGAACGTGCAACTTCTCGCGCATCGATAACGCACAAGTGTCGGTCTCTATCAAGTCGTGCATGGGCGCAGCTCCCCCACAACAGAAGCTTTTCGCTGTGAACTACAATATTCTGCGTATCCAGAGCGGAATGGGCGGCCTTGCGTTCAGCAATTAAATTCGAGGTTCTTGAGGGCCTATAAAAATATTCGTAAAAATAAAGATGACGCCACTGCTGATTCTCTTGGTAGTGTTAGCGCTCTTGCTGCTCTACAAGACCACTAGCCCCTACGTCGCGATGGATCCTCCCGACCTTTATGCGTGGGCGCCAGGGGCCCGCCGTGCTATTCCAATCGATCCGCCTGTTCCGGGGATTGACTGGCGCCTGCACCCTTCCATCGCGTTTAAAGGGACTAGCTGAAAACTTCAGAGTAGACCCCCGAATACTGTAAGAAAGGGTGGGCCACGGCTCCGAAAAGAATCATCATTGCGCCAAAATTTTCAACCACCTGCTTTGCAGAACCTCCCCGGTCGACAGTCACCATTATCGAAGGCACTGCCGACCCGAGACCTAATATGAATCCCTCTAGTGCGAAACGCGACCATGGCATTGTCGGCGCATCATTTGCGACGATCGCAAAACTTAGAACGACCGTGGCCACCATGACCACCAGGGCCCATATCCATTTTTTAGCACCGAACGTCTTTACTACACTGGCAAATTTTTTAGCACCAGTGTCTGCCGTCTCCTTCAATTCGTTAAACCCTGAAAGTTCAAACAAAAATTGAAGAGCCATGAACACAAAAAAAGAAATTAAAAAAAGTTTTACGAGACCCTGATAGCCTCTCATGTGTCCTAAAAATGTAAAAGATGCGGCCGAACAAAACCCTGCCAACATCGCCTCTCCTATAGTTTTTCCCGGTTGTCGTTTAAACCACGTGATGTCGCGATCCGTCAAGGACAAAACTATAAAAGAAAATATAAAAATAACTTTTAGAAAAGTTATGAGCTGTGGACCAGCCTCTCTCGCAAATTGTTGAGGGTCGTCCATTACTCTACCGTTCTATTAATTTTTTTGTCTATGCCATGGCTGCTCGAACTGCCATCGCAAATATAACGACCGACAGGACTATAAAAATAGAACCAAAAACTATGTTTGGATAGTCCCTCAGTGTAACCTGTCCTGTGACTGGCTCTCCGTTGGCATCCCTGCTAAACGAAGGAACCTGTTTTCCTTTGTTGGCCACTGCGGTCGTGGCCACGCCTAAAGCAAAGAACAATAGACTTATTAGTATACCCATGAATACGTCGGCCGAGAGTGCCATTACTCTTTACTCATAAAATAATTCAGGACTGTCTCAGAACAGTCGCGAAAAAGTAAAATATAAAGAGACTGAGAATGAGACGAACCACCGCCTGTATGACTACGGTCGGGACTGTGCGCCTGGCCGGATCCAGGAAATCCTGAAGGGCCGAAATCATGAGAAGAAGTGCGGCCGAAAATACGAGAACCTTATCCAGACTGAATGTCTTGTACGAAAGTCCTGAATTCATTAATAGTTAAGGATATTTTTATTCTGTACACTATGAATTTTGCTTATATAGATGCTGCCGCATTGATAGAGAGTGTACTGCAAGAACCGGAACCGCCTCTGGTGCCTCTTCCCGTGGAACTTCCTGAAAAATGGAAAAAGTTTGAAAATGTTCTAGGAGAATTCAAATTGGACTATGTGAAAAAAAGAAGAGAGCTGACCGACAATTTGGCCAAGTTGGATGACAAGAAAAAAGATTTGAGAATTATAAAAACTTCTCTGAATGGATGTTCTAATCAGGACTTGAAGACTCTCATAGAAAATATTCTGGACAATTATGAGCACGATGAGGGCATCACAGACCTGACTCGTAAGTGCCGAGAATTACAAGGGGAAGTGAACGAGATGCAGACGATTCTCATAAATACAATGCCAGAAAAGTATGCAAAGTTTACGTGCTTCGTGTGCACCGACAATCTGGTCGACTTGTTCATCGACCCATGTGGTCACGTCATTTGCGACACGTGCTGGAATCGTTCGTCCCTAAGATCCGGGAACTGTCCAGCGTGCCGATCCCGAGTGGCCTCGATAAAGAGAATTTACACGATGTAGGCTTAAAAAAACTGTTATTTAAGGCTCAAGATGAAGAAGGCGACTATACCTAAAGCACTTCGCGAGCAAGTCTGGAGAACCTGGATAGGCCGAAAGTTTGAGCACAAGTGTCTCGTCACTTGGTGCGAGAACGTTATAACAGTGTTTGACTTTGAGACCGGGCATAACGTCCCGGAGAGCAAGGGAGGGACCCTGAACATAGACAATCTGCGGCCAATCTGCGCCAAGTGTAATCGGTCAATGGGAGATGACTACACTATCGACGAGTTTTCACAGATTAGTAAGAGGACGTCACGTCTATGGGAATGCTTCAGGCACTCAGGAACTTCATCTTCTCCTGCGTCTTCCCCTGGAAGAACATGAAGATAAACACAAAGAGCGGCAACGTGCGAAGCTCGTTCAGTCTGGAATGTATATAGCCTGCGGCTCCATCCAAAGGAAACGGAATCTTCTTTATAAGACCTCGGCTCATAAATCCTATGACTCCGATCAGACCAAATTGTACGCAAATTTCCAGAAAGACGCGCAGTTTTCCGTGAGACGGATTTCTTTTAGGGGTTATGCGATCCAACAATGTTGAGAATAGCCACGCCGCGACGAATGTCAGAGCGGACGCATATGCTACTCCCAAAATTTTAAAAAGGTGGAACATCCTGCTAGTCTCTGCGAAAAAGTTCTGTTAAAAAGGTCACTGATAATACTAATAATGTCTGAGATCTTTCGCTTCTATCCGGAAGGACAACACTTGTACGTGGAGATTCTAGGCAACGAATACCTCAAAAAACAGCCTAAAAACCCTGAAGAAGCGGAAGAGTTTGCTAGGGGACTCAAACCTATCGTCGAGCAGGTCGAAGACTATGTAAGACAAAATAAGCTCAGGGAAATTATGATTCTGAACCTAAAGGGAGTCAGTCTGACGGCTCTCAATGCACAGACCACTTCTCAGCTCGTAAATCTGTTGTATACCCTTCGTTCGGACGAAGAGGCTCTTCTGGACCGCATAGAGATTCAGAATTCAAACCCAATTTTTGAAATGTTTTTCGGGCAAGTGAAGAAAAGTCTTCCTCGTGCTCTCGTCGGTCTCATAAAATTCACCTGAATGTCCTCACGCTTTTCGGGGCTTCGTTCCAAAAAGTCTTGGGATCGGTCTGCCAGAGTTCGAGCAGATCTCTGTTCTGGTCCTGACGGAGTATTTCGGGCTCCTTTCCGTCCTTGTCTTTCAGGCCCTCTGGAAAGTCTTCGGCCAGCACGATCTGCATGCCCGCTAGTTCCGGAGAGTGCATACAGGCCACCTCCCAGCCAATGTCCAGATCCAGGCCCTCGGGCTCTACACGGACCCAATAGTGTTCGCAGACCTCACCGGGAGTTATTGCGTATCCGTGAACTATTCTTCCGGTTCCCAGAATCTTCACGAGTATGGCACAATGATGTACGACCGTTCCTTCAATCTTGTGAAGTTTTATCCGCTGGGCCAGACGTTTAAGGTCAAACATTTAGTTTCTTCCCATATTTAAAAAATGTAAATATTACATGGAAGGTCCCTGGAACTTTATAGCCGCGGCCCTCTTTATAAACTTTGTCCTAGTTCGCGTCGTGACCAAGATTATCACGAAGCCAACAGGGGTGGGGATCATAGACGACACTCTGTTGTACCTGAATACTCAGGATGGATTTCTGCTAAACTCTTCTATTGTACTGGCCCTGGTTATATTTTTGGCCGACTACTGGATGGCCCCTGACAGTTCGTCCTTGACCGAATCCATGAGCCCGAGCGTGTGAGGATGGTCCCACTTGGTTATGCGATTGTCGTAACAGTGCCTCATGTGTTGTACGAGTTCATCGAACCGCGGGTACCCCCATAAGAGGTCCTTCGTAAACAAAAAGTCGTCAAAACCGATGGGGCCGAGATCACATCCAACGACGAACGGCGTCTTCACGTACTCTTGGAGACCTCCATAGTCCGTGATGATAACGGGCCGTCCTCTCTGAGCAGCCTCTACTGCCCCCATACCGACACCCTCTGAGTGGGAGCAGTTGACGTAACAATGCCCGTGCTTGTGGATATTCTCCATCTGCTCATCGGATATCAGGCCGTTTATGACAGTTATCATAGGGTGATCAATCTTGACATCTTGGAGGCACGTCGCCTTTATGAGCAGACGTGCTCCCGGGCACTGGTCCAGGGCCTTGACGAGGGCCCCTATATTCTTTCGAGGATCGTTCACATTCCCTATGGTGTAGAAGGTGTAAGGAGAGTCGGAAGGGATAAGAACCCGTGGGGGTTCCGGAGCGTGCAAGTGAAGTATCCTCCAGTCTCCTTGAGGAAATTGTTTTTTAAAAACTTTTTGACAAAATTCAGAAGCAACGTAGAGAGTCTTGTAACGGTCTACGAGAAGGCCATATGCCGGATTGACCGTTTCGGTCTCGCAAATTGTCATGAAAATCATCTTTTTACAGAAAACCTTGTACTGGTCTATGAGATTGAGTTGGTCCTCGAACGGAAGTACAAAGGCAAACCCCATATCATAGTCCTGACCACTTGGTATCATACCCGCCTCCACAAATTCACCCCCGGTTAGTTCTGAATATCTCTTAGTAACTTGGCCTATCCCGGCCAAAAGTCTAGGACCTATGAAGAGCCACCGCATGAAGAAGTCAGACCTGCTAGCTTTAGGTCACTCTCCATCATTCTTTTCACGAGTTCGGAGAATGAAATTTTCTGGGTCCAGCCGAGAACGAGCCGGGCCCTGTGCGGAAGAGCCTGGAGGTTGTCGACTTCGGCCGGCCTGTAAAACTCCGGATTTATCCGGATGACGACGTTTCCGTCGGGTGTGACCGCCTCCTCACCGAGATCAGATCCCTTCCAGTGCAGATCTAGGCCCGCGACACGTGCCGCTTCTTCGATAAATTCTCTAATGGAGTGAGTCTCACCAGAGCCCACGACAAAGTCGTCCGGGTAATCCCTTTGGAGCATCATCCACATAGCCTCTACATAGTCGCTCGCGTGCCCCCAGTCCCTCCTCGCATCCAGATTTCCGAGCTCCAGAACCTGCCCAGACTTTATATATTCGGCCAGACCGAGAGTAACCTTTCTGGTCACAAACTCTTCACCGCGACGCTCGGACTCGTGATTGAAAAGAATTCCGGTACATGCAAAAAGGCCATACGACTCTCGGTAATTCCTGACGATCCAATACGCGTACATCTTGGCTACTCCGTACGGGCTTCTAGGATAAAACGGAGTAGTTTCTGTTTGGGGGGGTGGGCTCGCTCCGAACATTTCAGAAGTTCCGGCCTGATAAAAACGAATCTTGTGTGAAAATCCACACGTGCGAATAGCCTCTAGCAGACGGAGAGTCCCAAGGGCGTCCACATTCGCGGTATACTCTGGCTGATCGAAGGAAACCTTTACGTGTGACTGCGCCCCCAGATTATAAATTTCTATAGAATCATACTGCTCGAGTGAATTTATTATGGTTGTTAACCTGGCCGTATCAGTGAGGTCTCCCTCGAGAAGATGAAATTCCTGGTCAGTGATGACACCTTCCAAACGTCCTTTTTTCTTTTCGGAGCAGTACCTGCATAGACCATACACGGTATACCCTTTATGAAGTAAAAATTCTGAAATGTATGAACCGTCCTGGCCAGTCACACCCGTTACGAAAGCAGCCTTCATTCTCTATTACTCTGCTTATTTTTTTATGCTCGTCAGGAGTAGATGACAGTTCTTAATGTTCTTCTAATGACTTTGTCAGAGTTGTTCGGGAACACGCATCTCAAGTGGTTCTCGGAAAACAAGGACAGGTGGCATCTGACCATGGGGCTCTTGGCATACACGAGCGTAATTTTCTTTCTCATTCGAAGTTTTTCATCCAAGAGTATGATGTGGACCTGTGTCATGTGGGAGGCTATGATCGTCATAGGGGGAGCTATCGTCGCATATTTTGTTTTCGGGGAAAAATTTACTCACTGGATTCAGTGGGTCGGAATTCTGCTGGCTCTTGGAGCGGCCGTCTGCGTGAATTACGAATGTAACGTAAAGACCAGTGGAGGTCATACATTTTGAAGTTCGTGCCGATTCGTTCATTATCATGTTATACCAACGAGACCATTCGGTTTTTGGGTATCTCCGTATCGCTTCACGCGATACTATAAACTGTGCACCTATAGGAACTTGGAGCATTGTGTCCCTGACGGGCTTGTCTTCTTCTTTGAACCCGAGGAGCCTCCAGTAAGTTTCTATCTTCATGTATTCTTCACTCTCATCCAAAAAAGGATATAGTCTGAAAAAATTATTCAAAGAAATAAAATCGTGAATCTCTCTTTGAGCTCCTCTAATCACCTCGATGAGAGGGCGGTCATGGCACTGATGATACGCATTTTCGTGTCCATGGATGAACGCGACGTGATCAGGCAAGTTATCGTAATTTTATGTACACGGAAGTCTCTTGACCCTTATTCGGCATGACGTACTTGGGTCGGCCCCCTCTTTGTCTATGAGGTTTACTGGCCATGTGAGATCCTCCTTCCAGTGACTCGTGACTATTTCGAGAGTCATACACTAAATTAAGTTCAATCTTTTAAGTACTTCATTGGAACCTGGTAGAGGAACCCAGTCGGGTCTAGGTATCAGCTGAGTCTTGCCGTCCGTGTGCGTGCCCGACGCGATCCACTCTGCAAAGAGTTCAGGGGTCTGCGTTGCGTGATGCGCATCCTTGCCGTGCGCATACGTCTGCATCTTGTTCCAGACGTGCATAGGCGTCCCAAAGCTGCTCAGGTGCCATCCAGCCTCTGTGATATACGGAAACTTCCAGCGATTGTCCCGAAGATAATTCGGCCCCACTCGATTGAAGATTTCAAAATTCGTAATGACCGTGCCGAACCAGGCCTCGCCAGTAAACAGAAACTTGAGCGAGTACTCAAACATCAACATATGGACAGAGGTGACGATATGAGGCAGTTTCTCATAAGGAACCTTTGTCATATCCGGGATCTCGTCCACATCGCTGACCATGACAATGGCAGTGGGCGGGACTGCATCAAGTCCCCTAAGGATACACTCGCGCTGGTGCTTCTCCCGACACCACGGATTCTCGTCCTTGGGAGACTCCTCGGCCGTCACAATCACGTGCTCAATCTTCGGCATCCACTTTTCGAAACGCTTCTTATTACTCTGAAAAAAGAGCTCCTTCGGGGTCCCCACGTGATTCAGTTCCGACTCGACCAGCACGAACCGGTCCACATACTCGTCAAGCAACGTGAACCTAAGCTCGAGAATATCCAGCTCGTTATAAAACATGAAAGTGTCTATGAGCATTTATACGAAAAGTATGACTTGTCCTTAAGTTCAAGACTTTTCAAAACATTAAAATAATTTTGCGTATGACCACCCTGAGTCTGATTGTGTAGCGCGTCACTCTGGAACCCTTGGCTCAACTGTTGCACCTGGCCCACATGGCACTCTTCGCAAAACACGCTTCGTCGCATGACCCCCTGCTTTTCGAGAAGGTTGGACAGGACCACATCATCTGCAAACCGAGCCTCTTCGAGTAACTCTAAGAATTCGGCACTGAGTTTTTGTATCCAGTCCGCCCTGACAATGATCCCCCCATATCCTTCGATCATATCAAGAGCAACTCCGTGCTGTCTAGGAAAGTAGCCCCTGAAATAGTTATCAAATGTGAAGCCCGAGAGCCCCCATGCGCTCTTGGCGTCGGTCATGTACCACTTGAGGAGGTTCTTGACGAGGAACTGATCATACAATGTATCATCATCAACTATGATTATAAGATCATCGGGTTGGAGATTAGGGGCCGAACCTAGGTACTTTGTCCCTGGGCCCAGATCTTCACAATCTCTGTTTATAACAATTTTTGGTCCCATTTCATAAAGAAACCCAGGAATGTCTCCGTCCCAGTCGGGCCAGCGGTTGTACTTGCGGGGAACATTGAGCCAGACCTCGTGACATGTCTGTTCACAGAGACTCTTGAGGATGTGTCCAAGATGCTGAAACCGCGGAGGCGTGCTCGTGAGGCTGACTATGACCTTCATGTACAAACCGTACTTTTAATCTCTAAATAGAGTAGATGTCGTTCTCCGAAACGATAGTCCCTTCAGGAACTATCCTCTACAAGGGTCTTCCCGTGAGTTGTGACGTGGTCCTCAAAGACCTGCGTGCTTTTTACCTGACAGATCGTCCGGAGCAGGCTCGGCAGTACGGAAAAGTCTGCAGCTATCGTGTCAAAAAGACCCTGCGTCTTTTCAACATGACTCACGAAAACATACGCACGCTGCTGAGAGGGCCCGACCTCGATGTCAGGACCAAGAGACGCCTCCAACTCGCATTTGGCACGAACACCACCCTGTCTGCTCAACTTCACGAACTTAAAAAGCACGTAGGAAAAGCTAATTTGCCAAAGACTGTACGAAAGGGTCAGCCCGGCCAGAGAGCTTCGTGGACAGACCTGAACAGGATCTTAGATATGTTCTTCTCGACCGAGTTTCTCATCAAGCATGGATACGACGGCTATTACGCTGCCGGTAAAAGGTCAGTCTTCCATGAAGGCTTTTTCAATTCTGAAATTATGCTGACGAATGCGTACCAAAAGATTGAGCGAGCCCATGACAGACTTCCGGTCGCCTCGAAAAGGGTTCTTCTTTTTCCACAAACAATTTCTAGACTTTTTGTAGAATACTGTAAGCGACACAAGAAACTCACGAGACCTACGAAAGAATTTGTAATTTTTTGCACTGGAGGACAAGCCGTAAATCTTTTGTTAAGATGTCTAAGGCGGAAAATTCCAAAACTCATCCGGGGGACTACCGATTTTGACCTGAGTTTCGCCGTGTCAGAACCTATCAAGACGCTCGGGGAACTAAAGCGAAAAACAGAATCAATGCGAAAGATCATGCTCGAGCATGTATCGGGGTTTGTTTCGTTCATAAACAAAAATTACAATGGAGCCAGGGCTACGTTCAGAATGAACAGGCTCGGCCAGGGAACTTTAAACCCTCGACTACAGGTTCCGGCCACGCAAAGACGAACGTACCTCGTTCACAACTGGCAAATTGTAATAGGAAGAAATGTCATAGATTTGGCAGATGCAGCGCTGGCTCTTTATCCGGGATCTTCTAGAAAGTGGCTGAGCAAGAGATTTTCGAGCGAGACTGGAATCCCGATCCAGCAATTGAGATATCAGTTCATAGACACTTTGGCAATCCTTTCTGGGTCATTTATTCACAAGGGGGTAGTCAGACAAAGAAATCCCTTGACTGGTAAAAAGATTGAAAAGGGGCAGAAGAATGTAGCCCGCGTGGACCAGATGTCACGGGTCATAGCCAGACACCCGAAAGACTACAGAAATATTGTACCCGCGACTCTCAAGGCGCGAGCCCTCCTCGCCAAGATACGAACAAGGCATCTGCCCGGTGCAGAGGCCCGTTCTAGGTCAGTCGACCGAATTCTTAAAAAAATAAGTTATGTGTACAGTGGCAGCGTGGCAGCTAGGATATAACAAACGTAAATGTTATCACTCGCCCATTGGAAGGAGACGGCGTCGTTCAAAAAAGCATGCAATGAAAGTCAGATTGAATATTACAGGCGCATGAACGCCCCGCCTGAGGTAATGAAGCTTGTCGAAATGGAATCAAAGGCATTCGGGACCAGGAGTGAGCACATACTAAGAGAGATTCTTGATCTCGGTCAACGATCATCACCTCAACACGATGCAACACTTAATGACATTAAAATTGAAATTAAGTGTGCCAGAATTTGGAAAGGTGAGAATGGTAAAAATGACTGCAAATGGCAGCATCTGCAGCCGGAGCACGATTATCAGTATCTGCTAGTTGCTATGCTGTGTACGAATGGAACATGGGAACTATGGGGTGTCGGAAAAGAAGTTTTAATGGGGGAGATGCGTGATAAAAAAATATTACAGCGTCAAGGGACACAAGGTTGGTGGTTTTTTAAAAATAGTGGACTTTCTTATTTGACCCCTATTCACTCAAGGGATGATCTTCTACGTGCAATCTCTGTTCAATAAGTTTAATATATTCTGGATTAATCTCAAACCCCGTCCATTCTAGTCCCAAGTCTCGTGCCGCGACGCACTCGCTCCCCGACCCCGCGAAAGGAATCACTACGCGGGCGTTGTCTTTTTTAGCGGCCTTCAGAAGTCTAATGCATATTTCCATAGGTTTTTGCGTAGGATGGTCGACGCGTTCTTTCTTTCCAGCGCCTCCAGCGAGAGCAGGTATCTTTAGCACGTCTCTGGGCATGGCCCCTTTTTCGTTAGCTTTGTACGTAGTTTCCGCATTTCCTGACGAAAACCGGCCAGGGGTCGCCACGCGTTTTTTTCCGGCGGCATTATTTAGGAAAGTTTCGGTGTAAGGCTCCCGTACGTCGTCCAGGTTGAAGTGCGGGCGGACTCCGCTTTTCCATACGCACAGTATGGACTCATGGCTTCTCTGCCAGAATTTAGAACTGGGTACCGTTTTGTTAGTGTAGTGCCATACGAGCCATCGTACCCTCGTCTGATCTTTTATACACTGCACTTGAATATGCGCCAATATTTCAGGAAATCCGTAAATGTAGAGAGTTCCGTCTGGCGTCAAGATGCGCAAGGCTTCGTCTACCCACTCTTTCGTCCATTTTAAATAGGCCGACATAGTCTGGCGGTCAGAATCGTTACCAAAATTTTTCCCTATGTTATAGGGTGGATCTGCCAGTACAATCTGTACAGAATCCGTCTCTATTTTTTTCATTCCTTGAACGCAGTCTTCATTGAATATCGTCATCTTGCTTTACAAGACGGTCCCTTTTTTAAGTGTGTTCCGTGACCAAGGGCCAAGTGTCAGAAGACTTTTAAAATAAAAAAAAACAAAGATGGCCGCCAAGAGCTACTTCACTCAGCTTGCCGACGACGATCTCAAGGCTTACATGGAAAAAACGAGTCCCGTGCACAAGCCCCAGATTGTCAGCACTCCTGAAGTCAAAAAAATTGAAATGGCGGCTTCAAGCTTTGCTCTAGCGTGTGACGCCCTTGTTCGCGAGCGCGACCGGGTCTTTCTTCAGAAGATTTCCGACGACTACAAGATTCCGTTCTCTGAACTAGAGGCCAAGTACATGACGTCAGCCGAGGATGCTATCAAGGTTCCCAAGGTTCGGAAGGCCAAGGTGTCAGTCGAGGGAGCAAACAAGTGTCAGGCTCAGACGGCCAAGAAGGGCCCGTGTAGTTTTGCAGCACTGAAGGGTGAGTGTTACTGCAAGCGCCACCTGGCTCAGCAGAACGCAGAACCAAAACCGCCAAAGGATCCCAAGGAGCCAAAGGTCAAGGAGCCCAAGCCGGTCAAGTTAGTGCCGGTCCATACACATGAGCCCAGTTCCACAAAGATTCCAGATTGCGATCTGTGCGACTCTCACGGAACCGGCCTTGAAGAAGACGAAGAGGAAGAGTTTGAAGTCATGATGTCTGACTATGACGATGAGTAGTAAAGAGACGAATCGTTTGTAATGAAATATGTGGAACCCCCCTTACGACTGGCCTTACGTAGTCTCGCACATGCGTCCAGAACTCAGAGAGGCTTATACAACACGTTGTGAAAATTGGCACAAAAATCATCCACCTAGGCCCGAGGCCTCTCCTTCTATAAAAATTCCACAAATGTTAGACGCTAGACTCTTTGAAGAAACTTCTAGAAAATATGGAGCAATCATACCTATTCCAGAACTGTTTAAAATAGGATACACGAAGGAACAGGTTCAGAAGGTTCTTGCTAGAAGAAAGTGGTACCGGGAACATGACGCAGACCTGACAAAGGACATTGATAAGAGATGGCCCGGAGGGAAGATAAAACCCAAAAAGATTGTAAAGGCCGTGAATAAAAAGACGCCCGCGGGAATAGAAAATATCTAAAGAAAAGAACCTATTGTAATCTAAGTAATAATGAATTGCGATGTGTGCACCGAAAAATTTAACAAGTCATCCAGAGTCCGGGTAAATTGTCCATGGTGTCCATACAAACAGTGTGCATCCTGTGCCGAGACCTATATATTGGGTCATTCATCGGATCCTCACTGTATGAATTGTAAAAAGGGATGGTCTCGAGAGACTCTTCATGAAAATTTTTCAAATAAATTTTTAAACAAAACTCTCAAGGCGAGAAGAGAAGAACTTCTCTTTGAGCGTGAGAGGAGCCTCATGCCCGAGACCCAGCCCTATGTCGAGGTCGAACTCAAGATTCGGCAATGTACCCAGAAAACTGCAGAAGTTCACAAAGAAATTGCAAAAGTCAGAAAGGAACTGGATTCTATCCGGCATGATACCGACATTTTTACTATAGAATCAGCAATTGAAAAAAGCAGGGAGCGTCTCGAAAAACTGAAGATCATTAGGGGTCTCGAGTGCGAAATTCTGCATCACGATTACGCTCGTAGTTTATGGTTTAATAACGGACAACGTGCTTCTTCGATCAAGAGACAGTTTGTCCGCGCCTGCCCGGCTAACGGCTGTAACGGATTCTTGAGCACTTCATGGAAGTGCGGGATTTGCGACATGTGGGCCTGTCCCGAGTGTCACGAGGTGAAAGGTACCGAACGAGACGCTCCTCACGCGTGCGATCCGGCCAGTGTAGCGACCGCGCTTCTTCTGGCCAAGGATTCGCGCAATTGTCCAAAGTGCGCCTCTCTTATTTTCAAGATCAACGGCTGTGACCAGATGTGGTGTACTCAATGTCATACCGCCTTTTCGTGGAACACCGGACAGGTTGAGACTCACAGGGTTCACAACCCTCATTACTACGACTGGATGCGTCAATCTGGAACCCTTCCCAGGGAACCTGGCGACGAGCCATGCGGCGGACTTCCGAGCATCGAGAGATTCCGAGAACTCTTGGGCGGTTGGCCCGGCGGGCGCTCGCATGAAAATAGAACCACGACCCAAAAGATTCTCTGGAACATCCACCGGATTTACACGCACGTACAATGGATCGTGCAGGGTCGATACATAGCCGAAGACCGAGTCGGAGGCAATCGTGATCTGCGCGTCAAATTTATGCTCAAAGATTTTACGGAAGAAATTTTCAAACAGAAGTTGCAGCAAAGAGAAAAGGCTCGAGAAAAGAAGGAGGCCATACGACAAGTACTAGACATGTACCAGACTGTCACAGTGGATATATTCCGGAATCTTTTAGAAACGAAAAGTTGTGATACGGCCCTTGAATCATTCACGAACCTGCGTAATCATGCGAACGAGTGTTTTGAAAAAATATCGAATCGTTTCACAAAATGCTCGGTTCCTAAAATCGGAGAAAATTTTGAATGTACCTAGTAAATGACATGTGGAATCGAAGGAGCCAGGCAGTCCAGGGGGACGTGTTGGTTCTTCAGCATAATAAATGGATTCCTTCTTTCGAGCGCCGGCCAAAAGATACTTTTTGCCTCGATGGAAAAGTTTTACAAAGGCCTGTCCGACAGTGAAAAGGCGTACTTTGACGACAGTATAGATGCCCCTTGTCCTCTTCGAGGTGACATCATAAAAACAAAAAGAATTTATTTTTATAAATTTTTGGATCAATACCTGTGTTTCAAGACGGGGCCGCGTTCTATGTCTCTCAAGTCGGAGAGATCGGCAAGAATACTAGAGGGTGTTAGTCTGGCCGGGACATTAGCAAAAAAACACATGGGGGGGATTGGGGCTCACCCCCAGGAAGAACTTTTAAAAGTCTTGAAACACCTGGGAATTACAAATTTCCTAACTTTGTACGTCGACGTAGAACTTTCCGCCGAAGATAAGAGAAAACAGCCTCCTTTTGTAGTGTATAAAAAATCCGGACGTTTTAATTTTCCCAGCATTCCGTCGTTTAGACCGAATACGTATTCATTGATGTGTTGTTCGATAACTATAGCAAATAGAAAGGCAACCAATGCAACTCTTCACAAGGCCCATGCTATTACGGGGTATATGTGCGGAAAAGACGGGTATCTGTTCGACTCTAATCAAGAACGACATTTCCCGTGCAAATGGTGGAATCCAAATGACCTAAAAGCGGTCGTAGATAAAGACGTAGCAGAGCACTACAGCTTTTTCAGAGATGGCCAAATAGACTATATGGAATACAATTATGCAATTTTCAGTAGAAAAGCATATGTAGCGAACATTCACCTCTCGTGTAGTCTCAGGATCAAAAAGGTTAAGACGCCTGAAATTGCTAATATCAAAGCCCTACTACGCAACAATGCGATGATTGCACGAATGGGTCTCAAACCGGCCGAGATAGCCGCTCTGAAACATAAAATGCATAACAAAGGCCCGAATAGCCCGGTCGCACTCCTGAACAAAAAATATTTTAATAGTTTGAAGAAAAACGGAATATCAAAGAGCAATGTAGACAAAATGTTACTGGACCTTACGAAAGCCGGATACAAGGTTAACAGAAATGCGTATTTAAATTTTATGAAAAGTCCCGTCGTGAACACCAGTTTTAACAATGCAAAGAAACTCATAGAGTCGGAAAAAACGACGGCCGGCAGGACGAGAGCCTATTCAAAACTCTGGAAACAATTCAGTCTACAAAATCGCAAAAAATTGATGGAGGTTCGTAACGCCCTGAAAACGAAAAAGAAGAGCCCTAGCGTGCCTAAACCTACCCCTTTGATCAATAGTCCTAGGACGGCTCGCAGGAAGGTCATGGAGCAACAACTTGAAAACTACTGGAAACAACTGACTAAGAATAACCGGAACACCGTGCGAAAATTTATAGCCACAAAAAAGAGCCCGAGCCCTCAAAAGAAAAGCCCGAGCCCTCAAAAGCTGAATCTGGGCAAGGCGGCCATAAACACCCTGAAAACCGCGGTCGCTCGTAAAAAGTTTTTGAAAAATGCAAAGTCAGAAGTTACACCTGAAAATTACAAAAAACTCAGAAATTACGTCAAGGCCAAGAACGAAAACAATAGAAACAGGCGTGACGCCAAGAGGTTCAAGATCGTGGCCTCTTGAGGGCGAGCTGACGCACGAGATTTTCTGCACTGTTCGTAGTCAGTCCAGCCTTTTTTAATTCTTTAAGAATTCTTTCTTTTGTTTTGAGTGAAGGCTCTCCAAAGTAGAAACTCACGCTCCCCGATTTCATCAAGTTTTTCAAATTTCCCGGAATCTGAGGGACGAGTATGTTCCTCACGTGCACGGGACTGGGCGACACGTTCCTCAACGCGTTTTTCACGAGTTTTACATAGTTGGCTTCGCCCATATAATTCTTCGTCTTTATCATCAAGTTTTTCGTATACGTGCCGCTCTCCAGATTGAACTGAACAACCGAGCCCTTTTTGGAGAGTTCCCCGGCGGCCACTATGACTCGGTCCTTCTGAAGAGTCGGGAGTTGAAAGTGGCGCGAGCCCGCCTCTAGCCTGTTCAGGACCCTGACGAAACTCTTGTGGTACCTGTTCGTCTTAGGGTTGAATTCAATCAGGTACAGGTACGCGCCGTCCGGAAGGCTGTGGGCATTCGTATTTCTGTAAGTCCTGTTAAGGGCTAGATTTTCACGGGCCTGACCGTAATACATCTTTGGCCAATGGTTGGGTATCCCGGAAACGTGATTTCTTTTTAAAATTTTTTGGACAAACTTTACTTCGTTGCCCCTGTTGATCGTCGGGAACGGGCGACCTCCAAAAAGGCCCTGGACGTTAATGGATGCGTTCATTAATAGTAGTAAATTTTTCTAACTGGCCACCTCCCTCCCTGGAATAATATCCCGCAGAAGACTCCACAGCGGCCTACCCCTAGAACTTGATTCGAAAGAGTCTCGCATCGGACTCCCAGGAGGGGTCACTCTCACTAAATTTCCAAACATTCCCTTTTTTATTACACTCTCTTCGACATTTATGGTGACGTGATTGTCCAAGGGAACTTCAATAGGATTTCCGTTTTCAAGAGCCGCATTGAATTCGGCAAAACATTCTTGAATAAAACTTTTTCCGTCCGTCTGGCGTTGAGGCGCATCTATACTGATTTCTTTCGAGATTTTGAGGGCCAGGCGTTTCATGAGCAGAGAGGCCTGCATGGCCTTTGTCTGTTTTTCCCCGATTTTTAGGTACAACTGAATAGATCCAAGAACGCCCGTCCCTGCAGAGAGGACGGCGTTGAGGACGCTCACGTACTCCTGCTGAACGAACGAATTCAGACCCACGGCCGTGAGACCGTTCACGGCCGAAATCACGAGGATCGGAATGTTGTAGCGGCGGGCCGACGCACTAAAACGGGTAAACTCAGCCATAAAGTGCTTTTGGTACGCGTTACACTGCTTCTCCAACTTGATCAAGAATTCCTCCTCCCGTGGAAACCATTCGTGTGTCATCCTTACTTTCACTCGAGAAAAAACGCGCCTCTATTTCACCATTGACCGGGGGAAAGTTGATGAGGAGTGCGTATTTGATACCGGTCAGACGCATGTAGTTCTTGGCCTGATTTTCAAACTCCTCTCTGAGTTTCGTCACGGACTTTAGCTCGACTATAAGTTTACCCCCGATTATGAGGTCGGCGCGGAGGTTTCCCACATTGTGACCCTCGTACTCGATTGTTATGATTCTCTCCGTTTCGTACGGGATACACCTGACCCTGAGTTCGACCTCAAAGGCATTGTGATAGACCCGTTCACTGAACCCGGGTCCGAGCTTTTCCCAAATTTTATTCGCGATGGCGACGAGTTCAACTTCCATTTTCAGTTGAAAATGTTCATGAAAGGTATACGTGGGTACAAAACTCATATAAGGGTTAGACGATCCCATCTATGAATGGACCTTAGAACTATTGATATAGTCTATTTGCACGGACCGCATCGTCCCGAGCGCAAAGAGCATATGGATTCTCTTATAAGAAATAACGGTCTCCGAGGAGGAGCCTTTATAGGAGTGTATAATGAGGGAACGAGGAGTGCAGCGGCTGGCCTCGTAAAGCTCATGCGGTCGCGTCTAGAAGGCGAGTTCAGACCGTTTATATTTATGGAGGATGACTGTAGCACAACTCAATGGTTTAGGCATGAAGTCCCTGTACCCGAAGACGCCGACGCGGTCTATCTAGGTATTAGCATATGGGGTATGCACGGAGACCGTGCTCACCCATATGTTATCAAGGAACCCGTGTCTGGCGATATAGTTAGGGTCCTGAATATGCTCTCCACTCATGCTGTACTGATACTTAGTAAAAGGTGGGTAGAGAATGTTCTCAAGTGTTATGAATATGCTTATTCGACTATGGAAAATCCTCAAGAGTTTGACGTGCCCGTGGCTCGTTCTATGCCAGGGTACCAGATTTATGCCCTTAAAAAACCTCTATTTTATCAAGACGCCAAGATGGGCGGGCAAGAAGAACCCACCCTTATTCAGTTTGAATGATAGGGCCACTTCCACAGGTTATTTATAATTTCACCCGCGCGCATATAGTCCTCGAGGCTCTTCCGGTCGGCCGAGAGCTTTGGCCCGCCATAATCTTCATCCAAGAGTGTACAGAAGCTCGACCAGTCGTCGCCGACCCTGCCTATTTTATCCCAACACACGACATACTTGGGTAGGCCCTTGAAGTCGTAGAAGCGAGAGATGACGTAGTCGTCACTCAGGTACAGAGAAGCGTCCATGTCTTTGGTCAAGGGCGGGACGTGCGGGAATCCCTGAAAGGAGGCGACCTTTGTCATTGTACCGAAGCCCTGTTGAATGATTTCGGCCGGGCACTTGTGTCCGAGACAAAGGTGATAATTCAATGTATCTTTGGAGTTCTCTGGATACAAGAGTCCTGAGTAACCCACGACGCCCCCGAAACTTTTGTAGGCCTCGTAAAGGCCAGCAATGAACATTGGTTTGTATTCTATGTCATCATCTATAGTCACGACGAGAGTCTCAGTGTCTTTTTCAAATGCTAGGATCGGGAGAATCTTATTGAAGCACGCGCGGTCCTCGTCGAGTTCCAGAACCGTCATACCCAAGGACACGAGTACAGGCTTGAGCCAGGGTTTGAGAGGTTTCTCGAACCTAACGTAGGTCCGGGGAATATTTATGTACATGGCGTCAGGCTTGATAGTTCCGTTCTTGATGCTCATTATGGCCTTTATAACCAATTGCTCCCGAGCCGGGATGACGGTCATGGTTGTTACGATTCGAACCATTTAAAGTTAATACATATTTACCTTTAAATGATTGTCATTGTGCCTTGTGGAGGTCTCGGAAACCTTTTGTTTCAGTATGCGGCTGCGTGGTCGCACGCCAAGGAGCAGGGACAAGAGTTGGCCGCACTAGGATGGTATCCAGATGTCTATACAGTGAGACCGAAATTTGGAGAATATTCACGTCTTTTTCAAAACGTAAAAATACTCGGCACTCGCGCAGATTGTACAAAGACGAAAGATTGGCATTATGATCCCGATCGGTATGATCTCCTCAAGGCGGTATTCCTGAGTGGCGAGACGCGTGTTCTAAAGGAAAGCAGTTCGCGGTATAGCCCTATTCCGCCAGATGCTAGAATTTTGCAGGGTTTTTTTCAATCATGGAAGTACTTCGACAAGTACCGCACTGAGATCAGAGATATTCTGCGTTCTAATGAGTCCGAAGTGTCGGAAGTATTACCCGGAAGTGTGTGTGTACACGTGAGGTGGGGAGGTGATGGGAAGTTAGTCCCTTATATCCATCCAGTCTGCTCCAAGGAATATTATGAAAATGCCATGAAACTTTTTCCTGGAAAAAAGTTTTTAATTTTTTGTGAAGAACCAGAATTGGTCGGTGATTGGGCCGGGCCGATGATAGAGATTATGAATGAGCCAAATCCTCTTAAAACTTTTTTCCTCATGTCGGCATGTGAACACTTCATAATAGCAAACTCATCACTCTCCCTAATGGCATACTATATGCGTATCAATGAAGACGCGAGACTCGTCGCGCCGAGCAATTGGTTCGGTCCTGGTGGCCGTGACTTTGATATTTATGATTTTATTAAATACTCTGATAATGTTACTCTACTTACAGCATAAACCTCAGAGGGACGTGATGCCCTGTACGCCATGAATATTGAACATGATCACCCGAATTAATTCTATTCTTAAAGTTTCTAACATGAAAAAATCTTCCTGATATTTCCATATTTGACTCGTCTGCAGGTGGGTTTTGGACATAATGAATATTCATAACTTCTATTTTAGTTGATACTATACATTTACTACCATCCTTATATAACCAATCCCTGGGATTTTCTGTAAATTCCCTATTTTCTATTGGTTCTGAAGTTTTGAGAAATGAGACTGAATTATTGAGGTATACATGTTTATTCATAAATGCATAGCATAATTTCCTCCCTGACAAATCTACGGGGTTTTCAATAAACTCGTCAAGATCGCAGAATAAGATATATTCGCAAAAATGTTTAGCAAAATATAAAAAATCAGTGATTGCTAGAATCTGAGCACAATGTACAGTTCCGGCAACATCATTCAGCCAATAAATAAGAGGCCATTCAGTGTATGTTACTCCTTCTATTTTTGGAAGAACACAGGAATCTATCCGATCATTTATGTATAGATAAAAATGTTCTACACCTCTTTTTTTGTGATATTCTACCCATGCAGGAATTAGGGGAATATCCCATTTAGCTAATAAAGTACATGCTACCAGGGTCTTATGAGATTCATATGTTTTACTTATAGTACCCTTGCTTTCTCCGTTTACGAATACTTCTATTTCATCTAGTGGGTTCCAGTCTGGGTCATTTACTAAAAATATATGAGTATATTTCTTTTGTAAATCTTCATCTTCGTCGTACTTGGCGTTAACCCAACGCGCGTTTTTATTGTTTATATTAATACTCTTATAATTCCCATAATATAAAACTTGAATCTCGTCTTCTATAAAACGTATATTCACTATTTCATCTAGGAATGGTGTGTGTGGTTTCATTTTATATTAAAGGCTCCACCCTTTATAATAAAAAAATGGATGACGTCAAGACTTTCTGGAACGCTCGGCCCTGTAATATAAGACACGGGACTGCTGAAGTCGGCACACGAGAGTACTTTGATCAGGTCGAGGCCCGAAAGTACTTTGTAGAACCTCATATTCCAGAGTTTGCAGAATTTCCCAAGTGGCAAGGAAAGTCTGTCCTCGAGATCGGCACGGGACTTGGCACTGATACGCTAAGTTTCCTCAAGGCTGGCGCGGATGTAACATCTATAGACATATCAGACGTCTCGGTGAATATAGCCAAAAAGAGGGCCGGTCTCTATGGTTTCGACCCAGAACGCATCCAGGTCGCCAATGCCGAGGAATTTTCTTTTGATAAGAAGTTTGATCTTATTTATTCATTCGGAGTTATCCATCACACACCAAATCCTCGGGCCGTCATAGAGCGTGCGGCTTTGCATCAATATACAGGACAAGAAATGAGGATAATGCTTTACTCTAAAATTTCTTACAAACTCTTCTGGGCTATGCACATGAACAACAAGTGGAATATGACTACAATGAATGATACTATTCGCGAGTATGCCGAGGCCCAGACCGGCTGTCCAGTGGCCTATACATACACCTTTGACGAGGTACGAGACCTTTTGAGTCCTTTGTATGAAATTACGGATATCCGCAAAGATCATATATTCAAATGGGATGTAAAAAAATACATAGAGCACAATTATGAGGTTGACAGTGCATGGAAAGGCCTATCTGACTCAGACTTCAGGGCTCTTGAGAAGGAGTTGGGTTGGCACACTCTCGTCAGGGCTGTTCGGAAATAGAACGAGATCTGGGTGAAGAAAGTCAGAAGAAGCATCGAACTTTTCTCTTAGTTCGGTACCAGCAACAAACCACTCCTTGGGAAAAATAGGCAAAGTGTCATCACGGGATCTCATATAATAGGCCATAAGAGAAAGTGTAGAATTTGCACCTATAATAACTTTACACATTGACATCAAGAAAAGAGTATCGAGCGCATCAGGTTCATCAACAAAGTGTACGCGAAAACCTTTCCACGCGTCCCATGCCTTGATGAGGTCCACATCATCACTAAAAATTAATATTTTTTTATTTTTAAAATTTTCAAGGACCCGTGAATAATAACTCTCGGGCAACAAGATGAAGCGATCCCCGTTCTTTATGTTGTCGCCCCTTCGTACATGCACGCATACCATATCTTCACCTCCACTCAACAAACTATATTTATTTTTTGTTTTTGTCCAGCGGTCGTCCTCGTTTGCATGCATAAGGTCCCGAAGTTCTTCCCGGTATTTGTAAAAATATTTCCATGATTGAAAAAATCCGTGTATCACGGATGCGCCCCTGGGAATGGGTGTATAGAGATGGGCCGAGCCATCTTCATAGTCGGCATTGGGGATAAAATTTAAAAAAGATAAGTGTTTAAAAAGTTTTGGATAGGCTGAAATCCAGTACCTATCAGTATGATGACGGACCGGACAGTAGATCGTTTTCCCAGTTTCTTTTGCGTGGACCCACGCGGCGTGGTGCTGAAAAAGTAGATTTCCCAGCCCTCCTTTTGGTATGAAACACAGGGCCATATGACTTAAAGTTTTAAATTCTTTAAAATAGAAATGCGTGTGAATCTAATAGGTTCTGGGAAACTCGGGCTGTCATATGCTGCATTCATCTCCTCTAGGGGCCACTCGGTCCACTGTATAGATTCGAGTGAGAGTATGATTGATAGTTACAAGTCTGGTAATTTTGAGACAAAGGAGCCAGGGGTGTCGGCTCTCGCTTCGGCATGGCCTATGACATACTCGACTACGAAGGAGCCTGCGCCTGAATGTGACTTTTCAATCGTGCTCGTTCCGACACCGACTACTTATTCAGGATACGACCACACAATCCTCGAGTCTGTTCTAGATACCCTGACGGGCAAAGTTGTTGTTACGTGTACCGTACAGCCTGGTTTCTGTGATCGATACGGAGACCGGCTTATCTACAACCCCCTCTTTGTACAGATTGGAAACATTCTAGATAATCTGAATAATACAAAGGATGTTCTCATTGGAGGACCAGACGGCGTTCTGGCCGACTTTTACAGTTCGCTTTTTGGTCAAGATGCAACCATTCACTATATGAGTTACCTGGAGGCCGAGGTGGCCAAGCTCGGCCTCAATAGTTTCATAACTACAAAGATTTCTTTTGCGAATATGATTGGTGACGTGTTGCGTCGGTCAGGGCGCCCTGCTGACAAGACCCTGCGTTTCATAGGTTCCGACCGTCGGGTAGGCTCCAAATGTCTTCAGTACGGATGGGGTTATGGCGGTCCTTGTTTTCCCAGGGATAATCGTGCACTTAGTACGTTTCTCCGCGAGAAGGGGGCCTATGACTACTTGCCTGTGGCAGCTCACGAATCGAACGAGCGGCACGCAGTCGAGCAGGCCAACTATTTTGAAGGTGACACTATCAAGGGAGTTTGTTATAAGGATGATTGTGAGGTTGATATCATCGAGGAGTCTCATAAGATCAAGACGGCCTATATCCTCAGGTCCCAGGGCCGGAAGTTTACGATAGTTGATCGCCAGGAGGTTCTCAGATTGCTTCCAAAGGATTTGGCAGGACTTTCGGCGCCAAGTGCTTGTGACGATTAGCAAAATGACGAGTAATAACAAACTCGGTCACATTCCTCGGGTATCCCTTGGCGACCACGAGTTCGACAAGGCCTTTCTGGTCTTCGGAATAGTTTGACAACATTTCCTTAATAATTGGTTGCATATCGTTGTATGAAAAACCCAACTCTCCTTCATCGGTCTGCCCGTCCCACAGACCCGCCGAAGGAGTCCTGTCTATATGTTCCTCCGAGATCAGGCCCTCATCCCTGAACTTGTCGAGCATGGAGTAAACCTCGGACTTGAACATATTTCCGATTGGGAAAAAGTCGGCAAGCGCATCCCCTCCTTTGGTGTCGTAGCCTATGGCATCTTCAGAAAGGTTGCCAGTTCCCACAACTCTGACGCGTTTTTTTAGGGAGTCGCAGAGGTGATGAGCTAGGCCGTACAAGACCGTCATGCGCGCACGAGAGCGAGCATTCCCTGCATTAGTCACGGAAATAGGCCCCAGGGCCGAAGAGACCGCGGCCGTGATGGCGTCGGCCACTTCCGTGATTGGCACGACCATACTATGTATTCCAAGTTTATTCGCAAGACTCATGGAACGGCTATTGAACGTATCAACATCCATCTTGTTATAGGACATGTGAATTCCGTATACGTTCTCGGGTCCAAGAGCCTTGACACATAGACAGGCCACGAGGGTAGAGTCGGCCCCTCCACTAAGACCTATCACGGCAACATCTGTCTCATTATTTATACTCATTTAAAAAATATAGTGTTTATTTTTTAAATGAGAGTTGCTGTACTTGTTTCTGGAAGAATAGCTAGATGGCGAAATAACTTGGAGACGATAATTAATAGTCTCAACGAAACCTTCGAGGGATGCCAAATGGATTACTTCGCGAGTATACATCCTTCAGAAGAATCAGAAGATTTTTTAAAACTTTTAAATCCTGTAAAATTCAACGTAAAAGCTTTTACTGATTTTAAAAGCGATATGCATCCGCCGGCACGTAAGAGGTGCTTGTCTTCGGCTTACCACAGATATATGGGTATGAAACTTATATTGGAATATGGCAACTATAACTGGGTTGTTTTCACGCGCGCGGATTTGAAACATATGGCACCATTTTGTTTAACTCATCCAAAGGATAAAACGATATATGTTCCAATAGACTATCAAGAATTAAATGATCCCAAGTTTACAGATGGTCTAATGCCTGATCATATCAACATGGGTAATATGGAAGTAATGAAAATATATTCAGAAATGTTTTTATACGCTGATTATGGGCCCGACTCCACTTACACTCCTCACGAAAAAGTTTGTTACACCTATATGTCACTAAAAGGTATCGGTATGGAAAGGGTTTCCACGATGCATACTTTGGATCCTGATAGACCGGATGGTTGGTGGAGCGTCAGAGACGAGTTTAAAGATTTAGTTAATTAATTTAAAAATGAAAATTCATTTTGTAACATGGGCAACCGGAGAGCCGTATGAAACCACCCAGCGTCTTCTCTGCGATAGTCTTCCGAATCATACAAAGTACGAGGTGGTAAAACACGTATTTAATGAAAATACTATAAGAACTCAGTCTTGGTACTCGAGAATAAGTCATCTTTTCGAGTATAAAAAACATTTCAAAAGAGATCCTTATTTTTTTGCATGCAAAGTATTTTGCCCGTGGCATGTTATGCAAGAGGCTGCAGAAGGAGATCTAATATATTATGCTGATAGTTCACGCTACTTTAAAAAAGGTTTTGAAACTAATATGGATGCGTATTTCGAGTTGGCTAATGAGAAGGGTTCTATTTTTGGTGCATTTTCTTATGATATTAGAAATGGAACAACCGGCAGTGCAGATCGTTTCGATTTTTGGAAAGAAGTTGGAATGGAAGAGAAATTTTCAGAAGTACTCGAGGCTTGGCATCCGTGTATGTCGTCGTTCATTTTCAAAAAGGATTACTTCAATATTAATTTCATGAATCAAATGTGTGATCTAGTTGAGAAGCGCTTTCCATCTGGAGAGCCCCTCATCGCAACGCATCACTCTGGGGATCAGCCTCTTTACTGCTCGCTCATTCTTAAATACAACCTGAATATAATAAATGCAGGGAATACAGAACACAATAATCTAAAGAGCGTGAATTACATAGCCTCTCTCGTAAACTCGGGAGAAGCGAAACTTGAACAATTAATAGATAAACAGCCAAATTTTGGGTTTATATTTAATAGGCGGGCAGTTTGTCAAATTACTGGTATGTATTGGGTCGAGTGTTACAAATGTATACGCAAATTCTGGCCGAGAGCTCAAATTCTTATTATAGATAGTTTTTCAGATCCTATATGGATTGCCGAAATACCATTAACAAACTGCACTATTATAAAATCAGAATTTGATGGCGCCGCATGGTTCGCCTCCTATTATTATTTTCACAAGCTTAGACCGTTCCCAAAAGCCGTTATACTTCATGATAGTGTGTTTATCGGCCAAAGACTGGATTTTGAATCAGTCAATGATATAAAATATTTGTGGCACTTTCCATCTGATCATTGGACAATAGAGAACTCTACTAGCAACTTCATGTTTAAGTTTTTGAAACACTCAGAAGAACTCGAGTCTTTTTACGAGACCCGCGAAAAGTGGCACGCGCTATTTGGGGGACCGTGTATAATCACGTTTGATTTTTTAGACAGGGTAGTACAAAAATATGATTTATTTAACTTACTTAAATGTACTAAAAACTGGATCCACAGGGCCTTTCTCGAAAGAGTTCTTGCTGTCGTGTTCACCTCTATAGAACCTTCACTTGCCAAAAATCCCTCTCTTCTGGGAGAGATGAACTATGGAACCTATATAAAAATTGGAATAACTTTTAATGAATATTTAAACCATTTTAAATATTCAAATGAGCCTGCTATAAAGGTTTGGACGAATAGACCTTAAATGAATCCCAAGACTATATTCTGTGATATAGATGGGACCCTGCTAAGGCACCACGGAAACATGGCACGAAATGTGTATGGAGTTCCGGAAATTCTTCCAGGGGTTATTGATTCTTTAGAGGATTGGAACCGAAAAAACTATCATATCGTACTAACTACTGGTCGTAAAGAGTCTACCAGGAAACATACAGAAGAACAGTTGGCTAGTGTAGGCATAATATATGATCAATTGGTTATGGGTCTTCCTAATGGGCAGAGGGTCCTCATAAATGATAGAAAGACAGACGGGTCCCCGACTGTCCTCGCCATCAACCCCTCTAGGAACTCTGGAGACCTGTGTATAGCGTAAACTGTGCAGATGCCTGATAAAACGCAAGAATCCTCCCTGTAGGAGTTGTGTTGATGCAGTCTACAAACTCTACGGAAGGGTCAACTATTATATTTTCTACAGGCGTGCAATTGAAAACCAGACCATGCCATATTTCAGCGATAGACTTCCAATTGGCCCGTGTTATTACCTCATGTTCGAGTCCCTCGAACCTACAGTATTCTTGCAGGGTCTTGGCGTATCCCCCGTTTCCCAAAATATATATTTTCTTATTTTTATTTTCAAGATAACGAGATATGGCGACGTAGTCTGTGTTATACCCATGGAGCTCCCCGTTTCTTAGAACTACTGTGTTACACGCACCTGTCCTTTTCACTATATCGTCCGCGTAGTCAAGCCATTTCACAACCTCCGTCTTGAATGGCATACTCACGGCAAATCCTGCAAATCCTAAAGTCTTGGCGGCCTGTACTGCACTGTATATATCATCGACCGAAAATGATTTATATATTGCATTTATTTCCAGCTTTTTAAAAACTGAGTTGAAAAAGACGCATCCAACGTTTCCAGCCTTTTTTGAAAAACTTCCAAACACGAGGGTATCACTCGTTATCATTTACTCACTTACGGTTTCGCACTCTTTAAACATCATCTTTGCTTTGAGAAAGAGGAACTTGTCAAAATTATTTACGTGCAGGGGAGCCATATTGATGAATATGAGGGCAACCAGTCTCTTCACCTTATCTATATCAAAACCATTTCGGTCTAGAAACTCTGAGAATTCAGACTCCAAAATACCCCAAAGCACGGGATCTCTGTAGTGATTCAGGAGAGCCTTATTTGTCCCAACAATTTGATATGAGTAGTTTTGATCATCCTTCATTTTGTTATAGTTGAGTATCATACCTCCGTACAACTTGGCGATGTCGTAATACAGGTCTCCGCGCTCCACCTCTCCGCCAAAGTTTTCGCGCCAGTCTATGAGTTTAAATTCAGACCCATTGTAAACAATGTTGTCGAACTGTAGGTCGCCGTGGAATAGTGGCGTGGGGCGGCTCGTTCGGATCAAGTCGTCCCAGTTGACCTTATCTATGTAATAGCTGATTGGTTTTACAGCCTCAGAGTTTATGTACTCTATGGAGTCGAGCGCAGAAAACTCACCAGTCTTGAGCATACTCAGCCGGTCGAGTGTCTTTTGTTTGTAAAAAGCCATGGCCGCCTCCTTTACCGTACCGGTCGCCGCCCCGCAGAAGTTGACCTCGAACCATTTGAGAAACTCGGCGTAAACTTTACGTGTTCCTATGCTATACAGGGTTGAACCTTCAAAATACTCATAACTATAGAAATATTTTCCCTCCTTGATCATTTTAGGAATAAACTCCCTTAGATAGTCACCTCTCTTGAACAGGCTGGAAATCTTGGTCGGGTCCTCTATCTTCTTAATAAAAATTCCGTCTTTCATATATTTGAATTCATTTTTGATATTGTAAAGGTGCGGCTCGCATGCTATGGCATTATAACTATCCAGAGTTCCCATGTCCTTCCAGTCTATATATTTCTTGTCAAAGTTAAATATGGTGATGTTCTTGAAAATGTCAACAACCTCAAAGCGGCCATCAACGTTCAAGTGAAATTGCTCCCAAAAGAGTTTATAGTCCTGCATGTAGAATATTCCTGTAAAGGCTGACCCGTGGCCTCCTGGCGACTTGTTTATCAGACTGACAATTTTTCCATCTGTTATTTCTAGAGTAGAATACATCTCGGGCATCTGTGTCTCTGCAATACCTATCCAGTTATTGTTTCCTGTGATTTCATTCTCAATCTTCGTGCTTGTGTAAAAGTCGGAGACGCAAAAGTAAAAGGGTCTCTGAAGTTTCTCTTTGCACAAAAGGACAGAATATGCCGGACCTGAACCCTTTCCCTCGTATCTATCGACATCTACAAAAGTTATCTTGCGATCAGAGTGAAAGAAACTTATGTACTCTTTTATGTGTTCCTTGAGGTAGCCCACGGCGAGTACTATCTCTACATTCTTAGAGAACGAGTCTATGATGTGAGACAGAATCGCCTTGTGTTTGTAAGGCAGAAGGGGCTTGGGGCAGTTATTCGTGAGGTTTCCCATGCGGCTTCCCGTACCGGCCGCCAGAATACACACGACGGGCTCCACGTGTTCATTCTCTATTTTACCATCTCCTCTATTGAACTCGTCGTCTATCCTGACAACATCATCAACTTCCGGGGTCGAAACTTCTTGAAGTATAACATCAGTAAGTGCTATAACTCTGTGCTTTCGAGGAGGAACGACTGTGAAAAAATCACCGGCACGCATCATACTTTTTTCAACCACGCCTTCATCATTCTCTAGCCAAATCTCAGCCTCTCCACTTATAATATAGTTTGTCTCGAGCTTGAAGTTGTGGTATTGATAACTCGTCTTAAACCCCTGTTTTATCTCGATCCTCTTGTAACAGTACTTGTCGTTGAGGGCGAGCCAGATCTCGCGCCCCCATGGTTTCGTAACTATCTTTGCCATATTTATTCACTCTGAACAAATCTTTAACAGTTTAACGCGTAGTGCCGTAGATATCGATTCGTCAATACCGTGAATTCTCTGTTTTATTTTTGTAAATTCTGGAACAGAAAATACATAGTGACCAGATATCAAAATAGTCTTTTCCTTGTTGGCCGTAGGATCAAATGAGGATGAGACCCACTTGACCCACTTTCCAGAATAGTAGCACAGGTCAAAGAACTTTTCGAATAGATCTGTCCCCCTGATGCGTTCGAGTATGACCCGTGTCTCGAGTTCACCAAACTCTGGTGCTATATTTATGTTTTTTAGTCCGCATGCCGCCTTTGCCTGAACGACATCGGGAGAGACCCAGTCGCCGTTGTGTTCCTTTGCCACTAGAGAGTACTCGGTCGCGAGGGCAATCATGTCCCTGAGTTTCTGATCGTCAAAAACGCCGGTATTCTCCTTCTCGGCAAGTCGCGTTCCGCACTGTATCACTAGGTAACGGATCCTGGAAAAAATCTCGGGAGTCAGGCGGTTTTTGAGCTCCTTCACAAAAAGTTCAAGTTCGTCAACCTCAAACTTCCGAATCCCCTCCTCGGTCCCAACTTCAAAAAGAATATTTTTATTTATTTTGTAAGAAAAGGTGATGAGTTGAACTGTCCACGCAAGTCCCTTCTCAAACTCGGGATACTTCTTCCATGGGTCTATGTGGATAATATCCATGAGACGCGCATCGTGTTCGATTGAGTCGAGGCCATCGTCATCGATGGTCCCTTGTCCGGG
>Ga0007828_1000032_pt1 | contig 49897 bp, 79 predicted proteins | sample CryBogCBE16Oct07_FD_71232 | JGI IMG/M metagenome (GOLD analysis project Ga0007828, IMG submission 71232) | Freshwater microbial communities from Crystal Bog, Wisconsin, USA - CBE16Oct07 | ecosystem: Environmental > Aquatic > Freshwater > Lake | place: Crystal Bog, Wisconsin, USA | collected...
CGTTTTAGGTATGTTCATTAATTGCCGGTTTGATATAATGGTTATATCATCAAGAGGGAAACGAAGCATGACCAATGAAGAACTGATAGCTGAGGCTGCGGACATAATTAACAATAAGGATCCTGAAGCATGAGTGAGCCAATAATCTGCACCGACTGCGGAAACATCCTGCCGAACTTCTTTCACATTCCTTGCGGGGAATGCGGTTGGGCTCCCCCGCCGACACAGGCGCTTATTGACCTGATGGCGTCGCCTCGGGAAGCCCGTACTCCCGACCCTGAAATCACCCGCCTCCGTGCTGATCTGGCGGTGGCGGTGGAGGGGCTAGAAATGATCGGGCGCATGAAAATTATGCCGGACAGCAAAATCAATCTGACCACGCTTTCGTTCGCTCTACGCATTTCCCGCGACACCCTATCTAAACTGAAAGTTAATCAATGAGTAATTTTTCCGTTAGTGGCTATGGTCGAATGTGTTGTGGCCGTCATCCATGGTTTGGTCCTGCATTTTTTGGAGGCTATCATGGTTTCTCGACATATGTTAGTACTTCTGATTTACGCCAGGCTCTAGCTCAATATCGTCGTTTGCCTTTGAGAGAACGACAATTGGATGGCCCTGATCCTAAAACCGGTAGGCGGAGCTGTTTGGCCTATGGTAAAATGAAAAGACCATAAAAAGCTAGTTGACATTAATTGCATCTGATATATAATGGATATATCAACAAACACTGGAGAGACTCATCCTATGACTATTCATAAAGATTGGCAACATCGGCTTAATGGTATTAATGCAAACCGGCACCTACCTATTGTGGCTAATGAGGTGGCTGAATATGATCGACCAACCTTTGTATCTCGTCTAGGCCGAATTGCAATTGAGGCAATTGCTGTAGTATCTTTCATTGCTATGATCATGACTATTCTAGCCCTTCTGGCTCCTAGTCATTAATGCCATGAATGATCTAGAACTTTCTAGTATGATCTATTTTTTTATCGGATATTTTATTGGAACTATTGCAGTATGGCTGTATTGGATTATTAGGAAATAACTATGTTTAAGAAATATGTATTATGGAATAGACCAAGAATTGAAATATGCTTGACAGACTATTGGGATATGCATAGGATATATAGATATAACAGTGGATATCCATTCATGTCTTATGCTATTGGTCCTATTCGAATCAGAAAATATTGGAGATAGTTATATTATGATCTATTATTCTACAACAAATAGCTATGTCAATTATAGCATTAATAGTGTGTCTCTAGAGAATTCTAAGAACTCATATTTTGCTATTCACTATAATCATTAATCAAAGAAAGATTTAATATGCAAAACAAGCATTATAGATGCTCTGCAGATTGCGATAATGAGATGTGTCATCTAGAAGGATGCGTTGCCATGTCTTTTGTCAGCACTATGCAAAAGACCATTCAAAACCAAAAGCCTATGATAATTGAAGTCAATGAAGAACAACTAGATCAATTGATTCTTCAAAGGCTAGATTCAACTTGTGTTATGCTAGAAAAAGATATTCGAGATCTGCTAGCAGTCGGCAATTTAAAGCCATATCAACGAGAAGATCTTCGAGACAATATTCGATATCTAGAAGCCTTTAAGACTGTTATGTCTTATTACTCTGCAGATGAAATTGAAGATTACGACTGGACTGCCTAATACTAAGACTTAAAGGCTAGGTACTAAAAAGAACGCCGGAGTGTGGCCATCAAAGCCTCCTCCGGCGTTTAAACGTTTACACATATCCTTAATATACTGTTCATCATGACTCTTACATAATAGTCTTTGTGTGGGGACTTCTAAAATATAATAGAAGTCCCCGATTGTTCTTATTCTATATGTCATGAAAGCTTCAATGAACTGAAGTCTTTTCGACCGGCTTTCTTAGTAATGAATCTCATATTTTCCTCTTCTTCATATCTAGTTCCGAAGTCAGAGTTATCCATTACCGGCTTCGCCGAATATTTATTCTTTGGTCCATCTAGAATATCATCTTGACTACTCTGCTCGGTATCATAAAATCTCATCTTAGATCTATTCACTCCGATAACAAATCGCTTGTTATCATTAATATCACCATATCTATTCTTTAACTGCTTGACCATAATCTGATTTAGACTCTCTAACTCTTCAGTAGAGATCAATGCAAACATCAAGTCTACTGTAGCAGGTAGACCAAAAGACTCGCTGGTATTATCTAGGCCAATGTCTGAGGAGTTGTATCCGTCACGATTAGACTGAGTAGCCGTAATGATAGGCAGATTGAACTCTACCGCCAGTCCACGAAGCTCCTCCGCGATACTCTTGATATATTGATAAGAGTTGATACTTCCACCCATCTTCATTCTTGTAGATGCACAAATGTTTAGATAATCGATATAGATCACATCCGGAGTAAAGTTCTTTTTAATTCGAAGTTCTTGAAGTAGATGCCTGAAATGAGCAGATCCAGCAGATGATGTTGGATATTCTTTGATAATTAATTTTCCTCGAGTCTTTCCGGCAATCTTATTAATCTTCTTATCAAAAGCATCTTTAGACAAAGTCCTCAGATCATCTACCGTGATATTCATTAAATTAGCATCAATACGCTCTGCAATGCGTTCTTCTGACATCTCCATTGTGATATATAGCACATTCTTTCCAATGGACAGATGATGAGCTGCATTGTGTGTCATGAACATTGTTTTACCAACACCCGTTGATGCCAAGATGCATGATAAGGTCTTTCGAGAGATGCCTCCCTTTGTAATCTTATTAAAATATTCTAGATCAAATTCTAGCTTCTCTTCTTGAAGATGATAAAAATCAAATCGAGCATCAGCATCTCCAATAAAATCATGACCAATATTAGTATCAAAAGAAACAGCTAAGGCTTCTTGCAAGATTTCAGGAATAGACCCCTTGTTTCTCTTTGGATCCTTCTTATCAATGATTTTAATAGAATCCATAATGGCATTATACACAGCACGTTCTTGACAGAATTTTTCAGTCTCATCAATAAGCCAATCTACACTAGTAGCAGAATCATATTCTAGATTAGCCAGAAAGCTTCCACATCCTGTGAATTCATCTTCAGATAGATTGTTCAAAGACTCCAACTTGGCCGCCATGGCTTCTCTGGATGGAATTCTATTATATTCTGTGATGTAATTATTGATTAGCTCGAATAACACCTTATTTGTTCTAGTTTGAAAGTATTCTGTTTTTAAAAATGGAATGACTTTCCTAGCATATTCTTCATTGTTTAGCAAGTGTGAGAAGACAATATCTTCGATCATGCTTGTTCCTTTACTGATTCAAATTTTCTTCAACTACAGGGACAGGTTTCCAATCTGTAACGTATCCCCATTCATTGCCATATCCATATTGTAATTCATGTCGAACATATTCTTTTACAAAGACCATATCACCAGAATCTGATTGTACTAAATTGTTTTGATAATAATTTACAACTCGCAATTCCATATTATTCTACATCTCCATAGATATCTGAAAGATCTTCATCGTGAATAATATTGATATCACTATTAGCTCGGTATTGTTCTTCGATATAACTTCTAAAAGACTTAGACTTAAGAATAGGCAGCCAGAATTCTTTTGTATCTGTATCTGCTACTCGATACTTCTTTTCTAGAACTTCACCAGTGTCTGGATCAATCTTTTGATACCAGCCAATACTTGGCTTAATGACATGCTTAGATTCCAAAGCAACATCTAAAAGACCAGACCATGTAGAGATACCGCCTTCAAATGAAACTTCAATTGGAATTTTAGACTTTTCACGAACATATCTTGACTTTTCAATATTAATAATGAAGTTATATCCAGTAAGTTCTTTTCCATCCTTCTCTTGTTGTCTGCCTAAGATCCAAATAGTATCTGCAGACAGATATGGTCCAGAGCCACCAGAAACAATAGCCTTTGGATATAGACCTTGTTCCATATAGATATGATTAATGGCAATGAAAGGAATGTCTTTCATGGTTAAGTGAGGAGTTACAATACGAAATAGACTTTTGATTTGCTTGGCACGACTCATATCTTGAGTACCCTTGCCTTCCAGAGCATCTTCTGCTTCTTTTTTCGAAGCTAGATTGCCTAGTGAATCTAGAATGATAATAACTTTATCATCACGTGTCAATTCATTCACTTGCTTTGTAATATCAAATTTTAATTGCTCTAAATCTGTTACTGGCGTATGCATAACTCGATCTGGATTAATTCCAAAGGTCTTAAAATAAGACTGAGGAGATCCAAATTCTGAGTCATAGAATAAAAGTGCAGATTCTGGATATTGATCTAGATATGCCTTAGCCATGATAAGACTAAAACACGTTTTAAAATGTTTCGATGGACCGGCAATAAGAGTTAAGCCAGGAACCAATCCACCATCTAGCTTTCCTGATAAGGCAACATTCAACATTGGAACTGCCGTAGGAATCATATCCTTACTTTCAAAGAATTTTGATTCAGAAAGAATAGATGTTTCTTTAATGGTAGATGTCTTCTTTAGTTTTTCTAAAATATTCATGATAACTCCTGTTATTCAAATTGTATTCATTATATACTTCAAATGATAAATGTCAATTAGCCTTTGGCTATCTTATTGAGTTTAGATCTAAATTCATCGATCTTTTCTTTTCTATTTGGCCAATGAATATATGCATTCTTATCGGCATCTTTTGATAGATTATTAAGTAATGGATCAATGGCTTTAAGTAATTGATCTATAATCTTTTGATATTTTTCTATAGTAGCATCTACTATTTCAGGTTTTACAAATTCTTCTTCAGCAATGCTTGTAAATCCAAAGTCAAAATTGTCTATTTCAGTAACTGGTTTATTAGCCAAAAAAATCCTCCAATGTAGATAGCTTTTCTGGTGACCATCCGATAACTTCTAATATACTTCCGAGAGGATCTAGAAAAGATTTAATGAATTGTGTATCATAATCGATATATTTATCCAACGCAAATTCTTTTGGAAGCACACTAGGCACAGCAATAATGTTTTCCTTGATAGGATTTGGCGTTTTCATATAACAAAACTTAACTTTTTCACCTTCTTGAATAAGAGGATATTTGTGTGTTAAGTTGTGGCTCTTTAATAGATGATTATATATTAAAGCACCACGAACATGAATAGGTGTGCCCTTTTTATAGATGTCGGTTTTATTTCCGTATTCAGAAAGACCACGACATCCCCGAGGAAAAGATATATCTTCAAAAGCCAAAGTCTTAAAATCTTGTTTAAAATTCTGAATAAACGCTTGAAGAGTCTCTTCATCAGTTTCCATGATCAATTTTAGAGCTTTTTTGATATTTTCTCGACAACTAGATGGTGTTGATGACTTTACGGCTTCAATTCCCATCATTTTTAGCTTAGGTTCTGTATATCGAATGCCTTCGTTATCATAAACATTCAAAATATAGCGCTTTTTTGCTGTCCAAATGCCTTTATTTGCAATACTTTCGCGCTTCATCTTCATAAAATTGATATAGGCATTAGTATGTTGAGCCAAATCATCAAAACACGAGTCGATATAGGGTTCAATCTTATTTTCACAGATTTTATCGACAACTCCTACTAGTTTTTCAATATTTTCTTGCTTATAAGCATCAGGAATTAGATGTGATACAAGCGGTCCAAGATTCAAATAGTTAGAATCAGTATCTACTGCAATGATATAATCAGCATTTTTAGTCTTAATAGTTTTATTCAAGTATTCATTTAAATTGCCTTCAATCCATCTGATCACAAATTGACCAGTAAGAGTAATAGCTTCAGCGAATTCAATTGAAAAGTAGCGAAAGTATTGATTGCCTAAAGCACCGTATAGACTATTAAGAAGAATTTTACGCGCCATTTGCATATTATTGTATCGAGCAATATCATTGAATAGTTGTTTAGTCTTATTCGTTTGATATTCTTTCTGAGCTTCAAGCATTTTAGTCTTAAAAAGCTTACGCTCTATCATCATTTTTTCAACAAGAGCAGGCATTACACCTTTTTTATCTTTATTCCATAGACAACTGTTTGCTGTTATGGCTACATTTTGATTTTTAAGTATATTTTGAATTTCATCATCACCAAAAGCACCATTAAGAAGCTGATCAATTGAAAAATCATATTTTATTTTACCAGAATACGTTTCTGGAGAAATATTATATTGCACAATCAAAGAGGGATACAGAGAATTAATATCAAAAGACACCACCCAATTATGTAGACCAATTAATGGATCTTTGACATAAGCACCTGCAAATTGCATACTTTTTTCAGTATTTTTCTTTGGTGGAACAACAATTTTTTGTTCTAATAGATAGTTATGAATAATAACTTCCCATGTCTTAACTGGACTAAAGACATCATCAAAAGTAATCTTAGCATCATAAGCAATAGTTAATGCCTGATCAATAAAATTTAGCTTTTTATCCAATCTATCTACTAGATTAACATCTTTAATATTATATTCGATGAATTTTTGAAAATCTTTTTTATAAAGATCAAATAGATTATCATAGTCTGAATAATCTGTTTTACCTTCACCAATCTCAATAGAACAAATATGATCTAGCTTATAAGATTCTTGATTTGTATATGTATATTTCTTATAAAGTTGTAAATAATCTAGAATGCATATGCCACGAATGTTATATGTCTGTTGTTCTTTGCCATTATTCTTTACTTTACCTTCATGAATCATACCCCAAGGAGATAGCATTTTAGCCCTCTCTTCACCTAGGATTCGCATGATTCGATTGATCAGATATGGAATATCAAAAAATTCAACATTCCATCCGGAGATAACGTCTAGATTTAATGCTCTCCATGCATCAATAAATTTTTCTAATAAAACTTTTTCATCTCGACATTTAATATATTGAATATTTGAATCATTATTAATAAATTCACCACAACCAAATGTAAAAATCTTATCAGAAACTTTTAATGAGATAGCAGTAATTGCCTTATCTGCTTTTTCAATATTTGGAAATCCTGAATCAGATTCGACTTCAATATCAATTAGCCCAACATTAATTAAATCTCGATCATAAATGATTTCACCCGACCACATATCATTAATATAAGCATATAAGAATGAATCCAGACCATGAATTTCCATGCCGGATACATCTTTATAAGATTTTAGAAATTCTTTTGCTTCATTAATATTGCTAAAAGCAATCTTATCCGCCGGCTTTCCTGCAAGAGTCATATATTCGGCAGATGGCTTTTTAGATTGAACAAATAGATATGGAGAATATTCTACTTTATACTTAACGTTTTTATTGTTTTCAATTCCACGAACAAAAATATGATTGCCAAGCTGAAATACATTTTTATAAAAATTCATAGAACCTCCATCAATACTTTATAGTATATTATATCACATCATCTATATTAGTACATAAAAAAGGGGAGAATTTCTTCTCCCCTTCAGTATTAAATTTTAAGATCTTCCGCCAAAAAATCTGGAGGACCATTTTCTTGATCATGAATTTTGATCTTTTTTGGTTTTTTATGTTCTGGAATAACATGCTCAAGATAAATTTTAAGCATTCCATTTAATAGTTTGGCATTTTTTACTTCTACATTATCAGCAAGAGTAAATTGCCGCTGAAATGTACGATCTGCGATGCCTTTATGAATATATGTTCTTTCGATTGCATCTTTAGCATGATCTTCAACTGTTTGAAGCTTACCTTTAATCTTGAGAACGCTTTCTTCCAATTCGAGTTCAATATCATTTTTAGCAAATCCTGCAACAGCCATTTCGATTAAATATTTGTTTTCATCAATTTTGCTGATATTATATGGCGGGTATCCAACTACCTGTTTTGCCATATTATCTTGCATCTGTTTTAGATGGCTAAAAGTTTGTTCAAATCCAATAAAATATGGATTAGTATTTAAATATAGTCCCATGATTTCCTCCTAATTATAGCAAGGATATTAATATTAATTGCAGAGATATTCTTTAATTGCTGAAAAACCAAGTAAAGAAAACCAAACTGCAGCGGCAGCCAATGAAATTACTTCTAATACTTGCATATAATCCTCCTAATAGCAAGGTATAGTATGCCATATCCCGAAGCAATCATGGCATACTATATATAAAAATTAATTTGAAAATGTCAATGGATTTTTTTCCATTTAGAGCCTAAAAATATCGTAGTCCAAAATCTTTTAAACCATGATATTTTTTTTCTAGTCTTTATAACAATCAAATCCGGATCTCCAACTACCCACCATTCCCATAAAAATGGATCTTCGGGTTTAGATACCCAAGCTGGATCCCATGGATCTGCCATAATATATCTCCATTATCTAGTTTTTCCTATATTATATTTTGTTACTAATTCCCAATCGTCTTTTTCTTTAAATGAAAGAACTTTGATCTGATTTAATGGAGTAATAGGTTCTTTAGTTTTTGATGGATCAACAATAGTTATTAATTCCCACTCAGCTAAAAGATTAATAATAGTATTTCTACGACCTTCATCTGTATCTGAAAAATCAGTTGGTTTACCATCTAATGCAAAAAGTTCTTTAAAATGCACAATATAATACTTCTTTTGCTTATGAAGAATATGACATGATTGATATAATGTCTTATCTTTACGAGAAGCAATACCGATACGCGTTAATGTCTCTTTAACTTTTAAAAAGTCGTCTGGTTCTTTTAGAAGAACTTCAACTAGAGCGTCTACTGTTAACTTCATTTTTTAATCCACCTTGACTAATTCTTCTTTTTATTTCTTTTATTTGCTCGGTGGATAACACAGATAATGCAATTTCAGCTTTCTTTTCAGAATATCCAAAAGCTTCTTTTATAATATCTACGTCATCTACTTTTTCTTTTTTAAACCATTTAGAATAACGTTTCTTTGGTCTAATAGTATTTATTAAGAAGTCGTATTGGAGTTTTTTGTCTAAATGATAGTTTTCGTTGACGATATTTACGTATTGTATAGTATCAATAAAAAAAGATAATCCACGATTAACCATCCATGGAAAATATTCTTTTTCTATTAATTCCGGATATTCTGCTCCTTCAAATAGATTATTATTTGTACTAATACTATTAATATAATCAAAATGCGAATATAAAGGACCACTTTTAAAGGTTTCTTCTGTAGTTTCTTCAACTACTTCAGATTGATTCATTACTTCAAAAATATCCATTATTTAAACTCGCAATCGCTCATAATTGAAACAACAAAAGCTGAAAGATTGATTTCTTGATTTGCTACAAAGGCGGCTTTATATTGAAATTCAGCCAAATGCAAAATAAGTTGAGGAATTGATTCGGTCTTAACGATATCACAAATATTATCATAGATATGTCTAAATAGTTCTGCACTATCTATATCTGAATTTTCAGCAATCCACTTGCGAGCAGCTACAAAATTCTTTTCGCGAAGAGCTTTAGCCAAAGCTAGATAATTATCACTGTGAATACCATCAAATACATCAGGATTAATATTGCCGGTAGCAGAATGCCTTTGCAATTCATTAAGAACTCGTCGCCAATCTGGAAAATGCTGATTGATAAGTTCTGCAATAGTTTGCTTTTCGTAAGTAATCTTTTCTTTATTTAGAATATTTACGAGCCGCTTCATAAATTGTAAAGCTAGCTCAGGCTTATCTTTCTTTGAAATTTTAAATTCTATTACAGAGCATCGTGAATGCAATGGTTTAATAATTCTATTTTTAAAATTACAAGTAAGAATAAATCCGCAATTTCGGCTAAATTCTTCCATAAAGTTACGAAGAGAAGGCTGCGTGCTTTGAATATTAAGATAATCAGCTTCATCTAGGATAACATATTTTCTACCACCCTTAAATGAAACACTTGATGCAAATTGCATAATTTCATTTCTTAGAGTATCAATATTTCCATTAAGTGATCCATTGATAATAATATAATCACAATCGAGTTCTTCTAGCATGGCACGAGCCACAGTAGTTTTACCTACGCCTGCACTTCCAGTTAGAAGTAAATTTGGAATATTCTTTTGATCAATAAATTGCTGAAAAGTAGTTTTTAAATTTTCAGGCAAAATGCAATCTTGAATAGTTTTTGGGCGATACTTTTCTACCCATAGATAATCTTCAATCATATTTCATCTCCATTATAAAAAAGCCATTCACGAGAAGGGATGCCACACCTTTCTCTAATGGCACTGTTGGCACAGCGTTCAAGTTTCATTTACTGAAATGTAGAAGTTGCTTCAGTAGCAATAAAATATGTAACTTTAGATGAATTAAAGCGTGAAATACCACGAGACGAAATATCTACTGTATAATCATTTGGAAGAATTTTTAGATTTTCATTCTTAAAAATTGCATTAAAATTGATATCGGTTTCACCAATAACAGAACTATAAGAATCGGCTGTAGGATTCTTACTGTCATATGCTTTTAGAGAAATTGTAGAACCATTACCAGATACAACAATTTCTGGTAGTTGAAGAACATTTGCTGCACGTTGAACTTTTTGTAGATCTTCATGCTTAAGTTCAAAACTAATATCTGCTAGAGGGAATGTAATATCCTTTGCAGGAGGAGTAACAAATGTTGATGCATCTGCATATGTATATACTAGCTTACGCTTATCAGATACAATTGTTACATCATTATTATTCAATACTAGTTCTGGCTTATCAAAAAGAGATAGAACACCTAGAAATCGTGGTAAATCAAAGATAGCAAAATCACGATTAAACGTTTCATCAATAGTTGCACTCGCCATAATAGTTTTTTGTGGAGAAATTGTACGTACTACATTTCCTTCACGAAATAAGATACTAGAATTGATACTCGAAAAATTCTTTAGTACTGCTAGAGTAGTATCACTTAGATTCATAATATAAATTCTCCACTGATTTAATCATTTAAAATGATGCGGGGAATTTCCCCGCATCTTAACTTTATACTATCATACTATTGAATTAGTGTCAAGCTTTTTTTCCAAGCTTAGTAGGATCTGCTGTAGCAGCAGCTCCAACAGCAGCTAGATCAGCAAGAGAACCACCAAATACATATGTACCTACATGTTGTAGACCAATCCATGGGCAGAGCCAAACCTTTAGACCAATCTTACGGGCCCATTGACAGAACATATAATCTTCTGATAGATAACGATTAGAATATTCAAAACCAAAAGCACTATTCTTGGTATCATCAAGGAATGCGATAACATCATTAGCTGTGGCATTTGGATTTTGCTTAAAGAACTCACGAATTTCAGGACCAATTTGTGCATGCTTATTATCAATAAGAGCATCAAATAGACACATAATTTCGCGTGAACCATCAAAAGCTGCAGTGCGAACGTGATCAGGACGATAAGTTAAGAATGGATATTCTTGTCCCATCTTAATAAGCGTTTCCTTACGAATCATCATAAATCCTGTGCCGGATTCTAGAACTTCTGCAGGTTCGGCAATTTTAATTTCATTAGCACCGTTTGCTGGATTAAAGACATAATCACCAACAAATCGTTCTAGAATATTAGGATCTTCATCAGCAAATCCTTTATCTACTGCAGTCTTTACCTTTTCCCATGAAATACACTTCTTAGGATATGGTGCACACAGAATATCATATTCACTTTCATCTGATTGAAGAGCTAGCATAGTTAGAACATCATTAGCATTAAATCCAATATCAGAGTCAATGAATAGAAGATGGGTGCAATCTGAACGCATAAATTCATCGATACAATAATTTCGTGCACGAGTAATAAGAGATTCGTTGAATAGATAATAATATTTTACTTCAATGCCATAGTGTACGGCAAGAGCAGATAGGTCATTGGTGCTACGACAAAACATGCCTGCGCACATACCACCATACATCGGTGTTGCAACAAATAGCTTACGCTTACGTAATTCTTCTACTGGGATCTTAACTTCCATATTATATTTCCTTTTTATATTCTAGATTGTGCACATGAAGTTGAATAATGGCGTAATGAATAACTTTAAGAAGATCCTGACGCCATTCTTCAGGAGTTCCCTTACGACCATATCGTTGTGTATATTTCATCATATTTCCAATACAAAATCCAGTGCCATGTCCAGAGTCAATAATAAACTCTGTGGCTTGAAATTTATTTTGGGAATAATGCTGTCCGTAAGTAGCATCGATATAGGATGCAAGTTGTTGTAAAGTTGCATCCTCGTTATATTTATATTGAATTTTATTAGTAGTCTTAATATTTTCAATATCAATATTATTATAATTTAAATTATTATGAGTATCTAAATCGATAATCAAAGGTGAATCATCATCAGGCAATAGCCATCCATCAACATCAAAACGTTTAGTCATATTATATAATTCCTATCAATTAAAGAAAGTTTCAAGAGAATTAGATGGTGTATTAGTTTCAGTAAGCATAGACGCATTATATTGGAAAGTTAATGAACTGTCAACAGTTTTTCTATTACCTAATAGATATTCGCGTACTTCTGTTGCCATATCCATTGCGGTTTGTACTGGAACATTTTGACAAATATGATTATAACTTTGTTTTGGATTTAAAAGAATATAATCTTCTGGCATACCCATAATAGAAAGAGCTTCACGATAAGTGATATATCTATCTTCATATGGATGAGTTAGCATTTTTGGATAATGACCAACAAAAGCTCCAATATAATTTTTTGGTACAATTGTACCTCTACGCATAATGTTTCCACCATCATCTAGTTTTTTAAACATTCGTTCACATTTTTCTACTTCTTTTTCATAACCATTTTTGGCCATCCATTCACCAACTTGCTTATATGTATGGTTATGTTGTTCAATAAGACTTTTTGCATCAAAATATCTAACAGAAATATCAAATGCATCTAAGATATCGAAGTGTTGTCTATGGGTGATTCCACCATGAATAACTTCTAACAAATACCTATAATATGGATCTTTTGTTGGAGTATTATTATTAATTGGTTCCATCATAGAATTGGCTTTAATACCAGTAATTACATCTTCAATACGAGTATAATCTCTACGATAGAAATTCAATATTGGAGTTTTATCACCTTTCCAAAAAAAGTAAAATGTCCGTTCTCTGACTTGTGGAACTCCATGTAATAGACTTTTAGTACGATATAAAGTCATACTATATCCATTATTTTTACCAATTTCAATAAGTTGTTTACGAATTGGCTCTCCAAGTTTACCAGCAAGAGCAGGAGCATTTTCTCCCCAAAATACTTCTGGTTTCATTTGTCCTAGAACATATTTTGCAGATTCTATTAACCATTTATTATTTGGATTGTGTTCGCCATATGCTGTTGAAAATAAAGACAATCCTGCACATGGACAAACAGAAGAAACTACATCTACATAATGAGGATGCTTATCTCCTTCATCTAAGAGATAATATGGAACTTCATTATTCCAATAATTTAAAAGATGTGATTCATTATTTTTAAATGGTGAGTAAGAAATTATATATTCTGGTCTATTCCCAAATACTCGAGTAGAAGCAATAGCTTCTCCTCCAATTAATGGAATAATAGTAGCATGTTTCATAAAAAAGCCTCAAGACTAGCATTATCAATATTCACTGAAGTATTTATATGTGATAATGGAACTGATAGCTTATTCCAATCCCAACCTTGCCAATGTGGATAATATTCTCTTGATAGATGAACAGACTTTGGTTTTTCCATATATTTAAAGTCTAATTCGCCATTAAAATTAATTAACCCATTTACCCATTGAAATAATTTTACATTATCATTTTCATTTTTTTTACATTCATCTTTAAAAATTAGACGAATTTCATTCCGTTCTTTCCATGAACCAAAAAATGGAGTTTTTTCATACCAACCAGTTTTAGGAATAGACCTAGATGGATTTTCTATTGGTAGTAATTCATAAATTCTTACTTCTGCTTTATGATTTTTAGCTATAGCATTAGCTTGATCAAAATATCTACGAACTAATTCTCTAGTAGTTTCTTCTGGATTAGGTTGTCTCATAAGATGATGTCTAACATCAATATTACCAAAATAAAATTCTATTTCATCAAATTTATGATTATTTGGTAATATAAATGTTTCTAATCCCATATTAAGTGCTCCGTGAAGAGTCTTAAATGGAATGGAAGTATTCATCCATCCTGGTCTATACATACAAATTGCATGAGAATCACCAATTGCAATTTTATTATATAATTTAATTAAATTTGGAACTACAGTTATAGCTGTAGCTTCCATTCTTTTGATATTTTCCCAATCTACAAGATTCCATCTATTATCAATAGGCTTATTTTTTGCAATAGCCAAGTCTACTTTATGCTTAAGCTGATCATAATAATTAGGAAAATCTATAATTAAAGAATATACTTTTCCTTTAAATTTAGAAAAATTTAAAAAATTATCTACATGAGGAAATTCAGTTAAACCACCAAATAAATTTAAATGTCCACTCCAATCATTTCCATGATATACATAAAGCTCATCGAATAAATTGAAATCTTCATAATATAGATCTAATGACATATTGACTGTCACATCAATACCTGCATTTTTTAATTGATCAGCATAAATTACTCCTTGTGCTGCTCTATGTGAAGAAAGATTCTTCGCAATAGGAATAAAAGGAGTAGCTAATAATGATTTCATAAGTCTTTATCCCACTTACGATATGAATCTATATTACTATAGATATCAATATTTGTCAACTCTGGTTCTTTACCAACATTCCAAAATAAAATATTTTTTCCTGAATTCTTTGGAATATATTTCCAAACTTTTCCATCATATGTTGCAATATTAGGAAATGGTGGAAGATTACGACTTTTTTCAGGTGTTGTAAATGGTAAAGGCTCGGATATTACTTCGGCTCTGCCTAATTCGCCTTCCTTTAAATTTCTAGCTACTGCTATACATGTAAATTTAGCCTTAGGCCAAGCTATTTGAAGAGCTCTAGATAATACACCGGTTGATATTGCAACATATACTTCATCAGGTGGATCAATTTTAGAAGCTGCATGAACAATTGCTGCTGTGGCCAATTCATGTTTTAAACCTAATGGAACAAAAAATGCATTATTTTCATGTGCCCATTCTTTTGCATAGATATTTAATATTGGCATAGCGGCAATACGTTTGAATATAGGAATAGCTCCTTGTTCAATACAACACGCTTGATGTAAAGATACTTTTTTACATGCAGGCATAAACAAAACTACTTTTTTATTATGATGTCTTGCTGCATCTAATATAGAAACTCCAGCTAATCCAGTACGTGGCTGAGAATATACTATTGTTTCATAATTAGTCTTAGAGACAAGTAAATCACCTGATCTAGATTTTGTTCCAACAATAAGATCATCTCTTACTACTCTAATACCTTCATGTTCAATAACTACTGGATCTGGATTATATGGAATCCAATTTTCAGCTAAAGACAAATAATATTCTTTAGCTGCTTCATAACCCATAACTCCAACATCTTTATTGTGACCATCTACTATATGTTTATTATGCGTCATGTGTTAATCTATCATATCTATTTGTTTTTAATGACCATTCTATTGGATATACCCAATCATATGGAATTTGTTTGGTTGTTGATTTTACACCATTTTTAATTGCAATATGTTTATAAAAAAAACATAATTTGTCTTCAATATTTAAATATTTTTGAGTATATATTGGATTGCTTTTATGATTTACTAAATAATTCATCATCTCTATAAATTGTTTTGCTGAATTATTTAGAGCAACATATTCTCCATTTTCATCAATTTCATATTTAACTTTACTCATTAAATTCGAGCAATCAAATACTTGTTGTAATCCATCAAAAAAACCTGTACCACCATGCAAAAATGAATTAGGATTGACCCATTCTGGATGACTCATGGCCACGTGTCTTGCTGCATTTTTACATGGATACATAGCATTACGAAATCCTTGTTCATTTACAAAATATTCATTTAAAATTTTGGCAAATTCCATCATAGAATATGGACGATTTTTAGCTCCTAATATTTTATGCATTGCATTAGCAGCTTTTGGCACACTATTAATAAGCCATTCGTCTACTTTAGTTCCTTTTGGATAATAAATTTGAAACAAATCTGATCTAGAATGCCGATTATTTTCAAATCTAGCTTTTAGACCATCAACTCCATGATATTTCCATTCACAAAAAGTTTGCCAATGTTCATTGGTAAATGAAAATAATAAACAAGAATGAAGAACTAGTTCTTTATTGGCAATATTAGAAACATCTTCAACAAATGGGCATTCATGCCAATGTAATCTATGAGAAAATTGTTGATAATTTTCTTTTAAAAGACTATCTTTTCTTTGATCATAAGCTCGACAAAATTCAAAAAACTTCTCAGTTCGTTCTTCTTGAGTCCAATCTTTCATCCAACTTCTAATTGGCTTATGCTTTTCATTTAAAGAAACTTTTGCTAGATTATTATATTGAATATTATATGGATTATCGTCCAATAAATCAGCTAATGCATTCATATAAATTTTTCACTTTTATCTTATATTCAGATACATTCATTCCTACACTATTTAAAATAGTAGCATCGGATGGATGAGACTTCATTCCATTAAATGTATTTATTAAGCCAAGATCTAACATAGCTTTTTGTCTACCAAATGGATGATCTTTAATTTTGCAAGAAGACCAAACTTTATCAAAATCTAAATGATTATAATCTGCTCCAGGTCTAACATAATTTTCTACCCATCTAATAAAATCACAGCATACATCTTCTGCATTATATGGAACAGATTGTGTATCATCATAAATTTTCATCATTACTTCATCTAAAAACTGATCTTGATTCATCTTACTAGTTGATTTAGCAAGATATGAGATACATTCACGGGCATTTGTTCCATAATAGAACATAGACTCTTTATTAACATATTGTGGATACCAATCTGCAATATCTGCAATAACAGCTGCATATTGAAATTTATATGCATTCATTCCATTATTGATATTCCATTTAAATATAAAATCTCCAATTTCTCGAAGATCTTTTTTATGATTAGACGATTGTAAATATTCTGCTAAGTCTCTAGCAAGTCTTGGTGCAAATTCACAAAGATAATAATCTCCACCTCTTTTATATCCTGCTGGAGGTTTTGGAAAACTAGGAAATTGATATCCTACTGAAGTATAAAAAGGTTCTTTATAATTCTTAATTAATTTAATCATTCCTTCAATATCTCTATAATTATAGAGATGAAACAAAATAGTATTATGATATCCTGAAGGTTTTGTTGCGTAATTAATAGCTGATCCAGTTACTCGATGCAAGATAAAAATATAAAGCCATTCAGGAAGATCAAAATCTGAGTGTTTACCGGTCCAATCTTTAGCAACCATTTCTCTTTGACGAGTAACGGCATTTTTTTTCATTTTCTCCCAATAAGGATGTTTTTCTGTCCAACCATAAAAACAATCATTAATAATTTGAGAAAATCCTGCATATTTACGTTCAACTACATCATATAGCTCTACATGATGCATAAGATCATCATCTAAATTACTATCTATGTGTTTAAGCATACCATATGGTGGATTAGAAGAAACATTGCATTTTTCTTGTTGGTCACGAGCCAAATTATAATACCTAATAAATTCATCATAATATTCGGTAGTTTCAATACTCATTCAAATAACCATTCTACTTTGGCTTCAGAAAATATTTCACTCGATTTAATCCAAGAAGATTTCCATATAGAGTCTTCAATTAGATTTGAACTTTTTGGCATAATTACACGTTTAATTCCTACTTGTATTACGCCTAAAGCACAAGATGCACATACAGGAAGACCTGTTACATATAGAGTAGAATTTTTTAGACTAATACCATTATGAGTAGCATTATAGATAGCATTCATTTCAGCATGTACTATTAGTTGATACTTTTCTTCTCTATTATCTAATCTAGTGTTGTCTTTAATTCCTCTAGGAAATCCATTCCATCCAGTAGATAAAATTTGTTTATCATCATTGACTATAACTGCACCAATTTTTCTTGAAGGATCTTTACTCCAAGTAGAAATGTGTTTAGCCAAATCTAAAAATCTTTGATTCCAATCTGTCATGGCTTTACAAGAGGAAAGTGACGAGAATATACGTGAAGGGAACCTACATTCCAGTATAATTTACCAATTTCAATTTTAAGATTATGAGCTAATTCTTCAAGAACATATTGCTGCCATGCTCTATCATTTCTATAACCAAATACAACATCATTACTTCTCATTTGTACTACAGCATTAAGCTTATTATTTCGAATAAGATATTGCACAGTATTTGTACACATAAAATCTGATCGACCATTTTTATTATAATCTTCCCACATAGAAGGACGAGTATAAATCATGATAGCTCGACGAGAATTTGGATTTAGAATAAGTTCATCTAAAACATTACGATATTGATTTCCGTTTTTGGCTGACCAGATAGCCCAACCATAATTGCTATTAATAAATCCTTCATCATCAGCAACCTGCTTCCAAATTTCAGGAATTGGATCAGGAATATCATTTACATTTAATGATTGACTTTTATACCATTCGATTTCTCGATTTACATATTTGTAATTAACTACACCAAAAATGGTTTCTTTGTCTGCTTCAAAGCTAGCATTTACTAATTCAATAGTTTGAACACCGGTTTTATCAATTACAAAATCTTCTCTATTTAAAGCATTAACAAAATATTTTTTAATATCACTTACTTTGTGACGAATCATTTTCAATCTTTCTATTAAACATGTCTCGAGTCGAGTCTTGGCCTTCCATCTTACCACGAAGATAAGAAATAGCAAAACTAGCATAATTAATTAGATCTTTATATGTATCTTCTAAAGATTCAAAATTAGGAGTATTAGTATTTGCTTCTAATAGAGATTGAGCACGAAGCAATTTTTGTGAAATCATATCATGGATTGTGTCAATTCCACGTCGATAATGCATGGCTTGTACTACATTAGAATTTGGATTATTATAATCTTGTGATTTCTTAAATTGTAATTCAATACACTCACGAAGAACCATAATAGATTCTTTTTCATTAATATTACTCATCACGCAATAAACCTTTCATGTTTAGACATAGCTTTTGAATTCTCATATAGAATATTAACACGAGAATCATTTACTGTAAACAAGTATTTTGCATATTTGATGTTATATAATCTATATGGTTCACAATTACTGTTATATTTAGTAATATATTGATAATTTTCTTTTGGATTATCAAATTTGTATACTTGTATACCATCTTCAAGTTTTTCTGGAACTTGAACAAAATATAAAGTATTAACTCCATCAATTTTTTTAAATTGTGATTTATCTATCCAAAGAGACTTAGAATTATGATTTAGTCTATTGGTTTTGACTTCATAAGATCCATTTTTATCAATTCCATCTTTTTCTGAATCAAACCAATTGTCAGTTCGTATTGTACCTTCAATATATTCTATAATAATATCTTCACCAATTTGGCCATTTGTTCTTTTAATAGACACCTTAAATCCTAAATGTTATAGATTTGTGTAAGTAATCCATAATTATCTTCATGAGATGGAGGAGTCCATCCGGCTGGTTTAATAAGATCTGGAAGACCAAGAGGATTTGGTCTAGATGCTTTAATTCCAACTTCCTTATTCATATTTGCTTTATGTACTTCATCCCAAGCTACCTGAGGATCTACATTAAAGATATCAAGAGTTCCAATAGCAACAACACAAAGATCAATAAGAGCATCTACTACATCTTCTTCATTATTAGCTTCTTTTAACTCGTTTAATTCTTCTTCTAAAAATGAAATTCTAAACTTTAGAAGTGCTTTTAGCTTTTCAGAATCCATTGAAGAAACTACATTATGCACTTTATAATGATCGTGCATATTTTTAATATCTAATGGCCAATTTGTACTCATGCTAATGTTCCTGTCTTTTTTAAGATTCGATTATGAGATTTTAGAAGCTTATAAGCTTTTTCTTTATGAAATGGATGAGCAATATCTAAATGACAAACACCATTAAGATGATCTAATTCATGTTGAAAACATCTTGCAGTAAGACCATCAAACTTTGTAGTTATTGTCTCACCATTTGGCATGGTAAATCGTACTTTAATTGCTCTAGGTCGTTTAATTTTAACGACCAGGCCTGGATAACTCAAGCATCCTTCATTAATGTATACCATTTCAGAAGAAATGTCAACTACTTTTGGATTAAAACAAGCATATACCTGTTCTCCAGTAAGAACAAAAACACGATATGGAAGTCCAACTTGATTTGCCGCTAGACCTAATCCATGATTTGATATCATAGTTTCAGTAAGATCTTTTGCTAATTGAACAGGATCACATGGTGGATTTGAAAAATCAAATGGTTCTAAATTTGTCTTAAGAATAGGATCAGTATTATCAACTAATGTAAGTACAGTCATTGCAATCTCCACTGTATAAATATGGCATCTAATAGGAGGATATAATGGCAGAATCTAATTTACCTTTAACTTTTGGACAAAGACTTGCAGATAAAGTAGCTTCTACTATGGGTTCATGGAAGTTTATTATAATTCAATCTATTATTATTGTAACATGGCTTCTTATTAATCTATTTACACCCTTCAAATTTGATGCATATCCATTTATTTTATTAAATTTATTTCTTAGCTTTCAGGCAGCATATACTGCTCCAGCTATTATGATGTCTAGTAATCGTAAAGAAGATATTGATAGAAAAAGAAGTATTGCAATTTACAATCTTGAATCAGATGATCATAAAAGACTAGAATTTATAGTAAATCACTTAGATAATCATTTTAATCTTTTAAATAAAAGAATTGATGCTTTAGAATCATCTGAATTTGGAAAATCTACAAGCCCAAAGCCAACCATCTAATTTAATAATATGGCGATGAATCCAAGCTACCAATTTACTATTCCAAAACCAATGATTATATCTATTAGTCATTATTCTACCCTCATACTAAAGTTTTTATTTTTTTTAAATTTGATGATATTAGTAAACTTATCTATCAATTGATCGCCCTTATGAGAGATAATGAATACATTGGTATCACTAGATACACTTTCTAAAATTTTAAAAAATTCTTCTGTTCCTGAAGAATCTAAAGAGCTATCAAATACTTCATCCATAATTAATAGATTTGTGCTAGCACTATTACGTAGCTTTGATACTGCTCTCCACGTAAATAATAAAGCTAAATCGATTCTCATCTTTTCACCTTCAGAGAATGAAGCATATGAAAATTCATCTCTAAATCTAGATTTAATTTTTTCATCAAAGTTTTCATCAAGTTGAAAATCAACAAAGAAATCTAAAGATGCCAAATACTTATTGATTAATTTATTCATAATTGGCACATATTGTTTAATAATTTTGGTTTTAATACCACCATCTTTTAACAACATTCCAGCCATATTCAAAAGAGCTCTTGTATTAGTCAATTCTTCTTTTTGTGATTGAATAATGATCAATTCATCTTTAGCATCATTTAATTCTGTAGAATCATTTTCAATTTTAGTCTTTTGATTGTATAAAGTAACAATTTCTTTTTCTATATTTTGAATATAGTTATTGATACTAGTAATATCTCGTTCCCAAGCAGCAATTTCTTGATTTAATAAAAATATGTCATCTTTAAGATCGCTAATTTCTACTACAGATTTATACAATTCTTTTATTTGTTCTCTAATTTTTTCTAAAACTTCTAATGTTTCTACTCTCTTTTTTTGATTTTCATTTTGTATTTCTAAATGAAAATCATGATCTATATTTTGCTTACATTTTGGGCAAGTTTTATGATCATTATAAAATTCAATTTCAGATTCAATTTTATTTAATTTATTATCAATTTGCTTTTCTAATGATAAAAGTGAATCTCTTTTCTTTATATTTGGTAAAAGAATATTAATAGATTCATTTTTACTTTGAATAATCATATTATGACTATCAATTTTTTTAATAATATCTAATTTAAGAGCTTTTTGTTCAGAAATAATCTTTTTCTTATTATCGATAAGATCATTAGTATTTTGTTGTAAAACTAAAATATGTTTTTTACTAAGATCAATTTTTTGTTCACATAATGCTATTTTAGTTGAAATTTCTATTAGAGCATCTTTATTTTCTTGAATTTTTGATTTCAAAATTACATTCATTGTAGAAAAAATTTGAATGTCCAAAAGATCTTCAATAAATTCACGACGAAGATGTGCCGGAAGTTGCATAAATGGAATAAAAGTAGATGATCCTAAAGTAATGATTTGAGAAAATGATTTATGACTTAATTTTAGAATATTCTTTTCTAAAATTTCTTGATAATCACGAATAGATGCTTCTTGATTTAAAAGATTTCCATCAACAATAATTTCAAAAACTGTAGGTTTAATACCTCTACGTACTAAATATTCTTTTGAACCAATATTAAACTCAATTTCAACTAACATATTTTTATTGTTAATAGAATTAATAAGTTGTGGCTTATTAATTTTTCTAAATGGCTTACCATACAATCCATATGAAATAGCTTCAATAAAAGTAGACTTACCTGCACCATTTTCACCAATGATTAGTGTTGATGGATGCTCATTAAGTTTAATTTCAGTAAAACTATTTCCAGTAGAAAGTAGATTTTTCCAACGTACTGTTTTGAAAAGTATCATTATACTAATTCACCCATCATTCTATTGCATTTGCCTCTTCATATAGTGTTCTCATTAAATTTTCTAATGATGGCTTATCTGTTTCTATTTCAAGATTGTCTACATATTTTTTTAAAATTGTTAAAGTATCTTCTGCTTCATCTACTAAATCATCATCAGATATTAATTGAAAATTTAAATTATCATCTACTACTTGAATATTAACTGCTCCAGCATTTTCTATAGCATCAATGAAAAGATCAAACCAATATGGATTAGTTTTTGTTTTAACTATAATTTTTACATAAGTATTTGTGTATTTTGTAAAATGGTGTTTCATTAAAGTTTTTAAATCAGTATTACTATCATCATATACTATCTTATGAAATATTGTATATGGATTTTCAATAAATGTCAATTGTCTATTTTGTAAATTTAAGATATGAAATCCTTTTGGATCATTATAATCTGACCATGTCATTTCATATGGAACACCCAAATACGTGATATTGCCTTTGGTTGATCTATGATGATAATGACCAGAAAGAACCATTTCAAATTTACCAAATAAATTTGGATCCATTCCTTCATTATGAACAGAACCTTTATGCATCTCAAATCCGTTAAGCTCTAAATGACCTAAACAAATTTGTGAATTGGTAGATTTAATAAATTCAAGACTTTCTACATCATTATCATCACAAATCCAAGGCAATAGTCCTAATTTGTATTCACCATTAGGTCCAAAAAAGTAATCACATGGACGATCAATTACTATAATATTTTTATATTCATTAAGAAGTAATTGCAATGAATTAACTTTTAATGTATTTTTATAAAAAATATCATGATTTCCAGGAAATACAATCATAATTAATTGCAATTCTTTAAGTCTATTGAAGAAGTATTCTTTACACAAATATAAAGAATTAAAATTAATATATTTTCTTCTATCAAATAGATCTCCTACTTGAATAAAATATTTAATATCATTTTCAATTAAATATGGAAAGAATACTTCTTCATAAAACTTTTTAAAGAATTCGTGAAATACAATACTGTCATTTCTTGCACCAAAATGCGTATCTCCAAGAATTGCAATTTTCAAATTAAGCCCTCTTCTTTTTAGTCTCTTCTATAGCTTGTTGCTTATCAAAGACTCCAATAAGTTCATCACAATAATTACGAATAGACATTAATGTCATTTTATAATTTTCACGAACATAAATTCTATTATTAGGATCTAATAAATTGTGTCCAATTTGTTGAACTACTACAGGAATATTTTCTTTTTGATCCTTCATATTAATCTCCTTCTACAAATATCTCTATTCCCTTTTTCTTTGGGATCTTTTTTTCATTTAATTTCTTTTCATATTCATTGACAAATGCATTCATATTATCATTTACTGACATTTCAGTGGAATCTTTTGATTCTATTGAATTTAAATCTGGAGATCCACCTACAAGAATAGCATTTTCGAATGACTTATATTTAATATAAAGTTGTTTTTTTTCTTTTTGAATACGAAGAACATAAGCATTAAAAAGAATTCTAGTAAAATACGCAAATGGATTATTTGATTTACTTGGATCAAAATTATGTAAATAATTGATGCAATTTTCAATTCCATCAGAAATCATTTCTTCTTTATATGAATAATTTACAAAGTTTCCTTTAGATGCTAATCTAGTGGCAATTTTATAAATGCACAATCCAATATATTCCGGAATTCTGGGAACAGGCATTCCATTTTCAGCTGCTTCAATTTTTTGTTTTTTATATTCTACAAGAGCTGCATAGAATGATTTGTTATCTACGTAGTGCATTTTTGCCATTTGATCCTCAATTAATACTAGTGTTTGACGTAATTTCAAACGAATAAAGCTTATCTTCTTCAGATTCGTATTCATGACCATTAGATTTATTTAATTTTTTAAGAATGTTTTTTTCATAAAAAGCTAATATATCTTCTTCCAATTCAAACCTAATCATAACATGTTTAATATTTAAAGTAAACAGTTCAGATAAAAAATTAAATGGATTCAAAGTAGTTAAATATATTTGATTTTTACCAGAATATAACTCATATGAATAATTTAGTATCATAGGATATTCTAAAATAAATTCATTTTCAGTAATAGAATCTAATCTAGAAATTAATATTTCACCACTTACCAATTTTACCATAATATGACTAGATTCTTGCATTTTTTTATCTTTATCCTTTAATATCAATAGAATATATTTTATAATCAAATCCTTCAGCCGCATATATCTTTAATCTTTCTTTAAAATGCTCAAGAGTATAATTTGTTTTAGATTTCCATGATAAATCATCTGCTATATCAAATAAAGTCATTGCTTCTTTAGTATCTGATTTTCTTAATCCTCTTCCTATAGATTGAAGAGTTTTAATTTTTGATTTACTTGGAGAACTAAATACAATATTATGAAGATTTTTAATATTCACACCAGTTGACATAGTACCAGAACTAGCTACAATAATAGCATCTTTTTCTTTTTCTACTATTTTACGAATATTTTCTCTATCTTCACCATTTACTTCTCCATGAATAAAAAATATTTTTCTATCTTTTATTTCATTTTTAATATCATTATATAATTCTTTACCGTGTTTATCTACATATTGAAATAATAAAAGAGTATTGCCTTTTAATGACAATACCAAATTTTTTATAAATTTATTTCTTCCGGCGTGTTTGACTATAAAATCTATTTCTGTTTTATAGTCATTTCCTATATTTTGTTTTTTAATTTCATCTGAATACTTTAACATAAGAATTTTTATTTTAAGTTCGGCCAAATGTTTCTTTTCAATTAGATCTACTGTAGAAGCAACTCTTTTAACTTTACCAAATAATCCTTCTAAAACTAGTTTATTTGTTTCTGTACCATCTAGAGTTCCAGTAAATCCAAATCTATATTTGCAATTAGTAAGTTTTTCCATAATAGAAGAAAGTGATTTAGCTTTAAATAAGTGGCATTCATCACCTATTACTACATCAAATTTGCTAAAATATTCTTTGGGAAGTTTATATATAGATTGCCAAGTAGAAATTAAAATTTTATTGTCAGTATTTTTATCTACTCCAGATGTGATTTTATGAATATTATCTACATCATCAAATCCATAATCAGCAAAATCTCCAGCCAATTGATGTACAAGAGAAATAGTTGGAACTATAATAAGTGTACGAGCATTATAATATCTAGTTAACAAATAAATTATTAATGATTTGCCAGAAGCAGTTGGTGATAATAATAATGCTCTATTTTTTCGAATACCATGAGTCATGGCTGCAATTTGATAATCTCTTGGAGAAAATGGAATTCCAAGAGTCTTTGCAAAATTTTCTGCTTCTATTAAAGAATATTCATTATCATTAAAATCAGATAATAATTCTATTTTATAATTTCTATTATTAGCAAATTCTATAACATTATCAAGCAATCCAGCATAAAGCAATTTTGACATAACATTATACAATCGAATTTTCCCATCCCACACTTTATTTTTAACTAGTGGATGAAATTTCGCATTTGGTACCATAAATGTAAAATAGTCCGATAACTCCATAGCTTCGGACGCATCACATTCAATTTTTATGTATGTCTCATTTACTTTAGAGATTCTTAATATATTTTCCATTATGCTCCATTTGTAAATCTTTGCCAATCAATATAGTTCTTAACAATATATCCTCTTTCGCTAATATTTTTAATAATAGACTCCAATAAAGATATCTTTTCTTTTTGATAGGCAATTTTAAGGGTAAGATCAATAATATCAGAATCTGCTTCAATATGCATTGGAATATCTGATTTTAAAATATTTCTAGGATTAGGCAACCATCCTTTATCTGCAAGAGTTTCTTTATCTAGAGTACCCATAAAATAATCATATTTAAGTAAATATATACGCTTATAATCAGCTTCTAACTTGCGTAAAGCTAGTCTTTCCTTTGAAAATATCTGATAGTATTTATGATGGAGTTTTGGAATATTAATGGCTGCTTTATCAATTGCTAATGTATCAATTGTTGAATCTTCAGCCCATAGTTCAAATATATCATCTAGCTTCATTCTGCAATATCCATATACTATATAGTATTATCAAACGTTATACTCATTATAACGCACAAAATATAATTTGTACACTACTATTTTCTATTCAACATAAGAATATACGTATTCGCGATATTTAAATTCTGCTGTAGCCGTAATATAGTTAACATCCACTTCAGTAGAATCAAATTTAAAACCAGAAAGATTTACTGGAATTACATCAAAAAATGTTACTTTTATATTAGGATTCATTGTTCCATTTAAAATAATAAGATCTGCATCTACTTGAACACCGTATCCATTTGAGTTTTCACTTAAAGCTGCATATTGATCAAAAGATTCAGGTTTACCAATTCCAATTATCCAATTATAAATTTCAAAATATCCTGCCATATTTTCATCTAATTTAAAAGTTACTGAAAAATGATCCCATGTAGTATGATCACCAGGAACTACAATTTTATTAAATGGTGTCTGTATATCATCTGTTTGATTGAGAGTTAATGCAGGAAAATCAAAACTTTGAACATAATAATCAAAATTTGGTAATTTTGTAATTTGAAATTTAAAGCCAAGCGGACTAAGAAAATTTATATCTGTTGGTTGAAAAGACATTTTTATCTCCATATCATATTTTGTATTTATAGGGTTTACATTAATTATGATAGATGGTATATTCTATTATGAACTGCCTGATAAATATTTAGCAACAAGGAGAAGTGATATGACGAGTGTTAAACAATATTCTCTACCCACTTATCGTCAAGGCCACGCAAATGTTAAACGCGTGCGTGATGAACTTATTCGGCGATATCGTTTAGGTGATCATTTGGATACAGAAGAATTAGATTGGTTGGATTGGGCAGAAATTTCTCTTGATCGACCTATTAAAACTCGGTAAAATATATATCCCGATAGTTTAATGGATAAAACCGAAGTCTTCTAAACTTCTAATGAAAGTTCGATTCTTTCTCGGGATGCCATTTTATAAATATCGTAAAAGGAATTTATGATGCAATTTTTTACAGAGTTTTTAATTGAAGAAGAAAATTCTCTCCATGCATTTGATATGGATGAGACGCTTTTTTCTCATGATCCAACTAAATTACAAATTCATGTAAATGATGCTCAAGGAAATAGAGTTCAATCTTTAACAAATCAAGAATTCAATAGTTATAAACTTCCTACAAATCATAGTTATGATTTTTCTGATTTTGAATCTTCTTCTAAATTATATCAAACGGCAAAACCTATTCGTAAAATGATAGCTAAAATGAAAGCTATACATAATAAAGGTGGTAAAACTGAAATCGTAACGGCTAGATCAGATTTTGATGATCAGCCAAAATTTAAAGAATTTATGAATAAATATGGTGTAGATATTAATAAAATTCATGTTCGCAGAGCTGGAAATCTTCAAGGTCGAGCTCCAGAAAATAAGAAACGGGTTATTTCTAATCTTATTAAACAATATGGATATAAAATAGTGCATTTATATGATGATTCAAAAGAAAATCTTTCACATTTCTTGTTATTAAAACAAGATCATCCTAATGTCAATTTTCATGCTCATCACGTAAATCATAACGAGCACACTGGAAATACAACCATAACTACAACGAGGGTATAATGAAACAGAAAAAGCTTCTAAAAGAATTATATAAAGCCTGCATTGCAAATAATGTTGAACGCATTGCTGAATTGAGAAAAATTGAATTTAAAAAAATTTTTAAAAGAAAAGCAAAAGGCAAAAAGTTTGGTCCTAAATGGACCAATGTAAGGATCTAAAATGATATATGTAAAATGTGAAGAATGCAATGAAAATTATGAAAGTTTATTTCAATCTGATGAACAAAACTTTTCAATGCTAGCTATGGAATGCGCAGCAGAATATCAAAAGTCTACAAATAGAGTATTTGGCCATTATGGATCTAAAATTATAGATCTTCAGGTTTGGAAATTTACTAAAGAAGTAGATTATCCAAATAACGCAATATTGTGTGATAAATGTTTACAAAATTTTATAAATGATAATAGTTTAGTATATGTTAAAGATTATAACTTAAATTAAAGCCATATTAGCTCAGCAGGTAGTAGCGGATGGTTGTTAACCATCAGGTCATAGGTTCGAGCCCTACTTGTCCAACCACACTTTAACTTTTATATTATGGAGATAAGATGATTTACGTTAACCTCCCATCAGTAGTTCCTTCAGTTACATTTAAGACTCGAGTGCATGATGAAAGCATTGATGGTCCAAACCCATATCGTTGGGAAGACAAGACCAGCTTTGATTACTTCGGTGGCAAGCGAGTTATTCTATTCGCACTGCCAGGAGCATTTACACCTACTTGCTCTGCTTACCAACTACCCGGTTTTGAGAGTATGCATTTTGATTTTGGCAAGTACGGCATTGACGAAATTTATTGTTTGTCAGTAAATGATGCCTTCGTTATGAATGCATGGGCTAAGTCACAAAATATTGAACGTGTAAAGATGATTCCGGATGGCTCTGGACATTTTACTGAAGGTATGAACATGCTGGTCGATAAGGATAACCTTGGCTTTGGTGTGCGGTCTTGGCGCTATGCTGCTATAATTAATAACGGCAAGATTGAGAAGTGGTTCATTGAGCCTAATCGTGGTGACAATGTTACCAGCGATCCCTATAGTGTATCATCACCCGAGAGCGTTATGGAGTGGCTAAAGCATGGAACTGATGCTGCATAGAATCAATATGGCAATGCAGGCTAATGATAGAGCTTGCTGTGACTGAGGAAAAGTTTACTAGCAAAGTGTCATAAATAAACTCAGGAAGCAGCATTAAAATTAGCCCCTTTAGTTAAATGGTATAACAACTGTTTTGTAATCAGTAGTCAGTGGTTCGATTCCATTAAGGGGCACCATTTTTTAATTAGGAAAATATAATGGATGATGAAACACTAAAACTTAAAGTTGATTATTTTAGCAATCAATTAGATAATATTATTATGAAATGTGAAAGTATTGATGAATTAACCATACTTGCTACTATCATGATGGCATATGCACGTAAAGGTTTAGGAATTACTATTGGTAATCAAGATCTTGCAGATGCTTGTATGTTTGATTATTTGGATGCTTTAGCACCAACAACACCAAAAGCTATAGTTTAATGAAAAATTTTAAAGACTTTAATGAAAATTCTGAAAAATACGAATCTATTAGCATTGAAGTTTTAGGTATTGATAACATTTGGCGGCGAGTAGAAGGTGGCATTACAAATAATGCTCAATACATTGCAAGAGCCTTAAATAATACTAAGAAGAGATATCCTAATAATCGTATAAGAGCTGTTGGACAAATTACCGGCAGATTTTATGATATGGTACCATAATAAGCGGATGTAGCTCAGTGGTAGAGCACTGTCCTTCCAAGTCAGGTGTCCTCGGTTCGAATCCGAGTATCCGCTCCAATTTTAATATGAAAGGAATATGATATGGCAGTAAAAACTCGTAGTAAATATACTTCAAAAGGAATTCATTCTTCAGTTTCTCATGGAGTACTTCAAGCAGTACGCGCTGATAGAACTTATTTAGAAAAGCTTGCATTTATTTCAACAGCATGGAAACAATTCAAGAACCCATGGATTACTATTGAAAATCCAAATAAATCGGAAACAAATCGCCGATTTATTCGAGTACGTACAAATTCAATTTGGGGCAATCCTAAGTATAAAAAAGAAGAAGCTAGTGAATGACCAATTCTGCTAATACCGAAGCACAATCTAGACATTTGGTCAATGATACTATGGAAATTTCTGTTTGGTATCCAGGCCATGAACCAAGAACTTCTTCTTCTAAATTTAGAAATACAGTTAAAAAGCTAATTAAAGAAGAAGATACTCCATGTTGGATATGTGGTTCTAAAGAAAATAGAGAAGTTCATCATTTCTATATCGAATGGGCATATGCAAATGCTATCGATTGGAATAAGGTCAAAGTAGATCATCCTTTATTTGATTGGGCTTCTTTTAAAGAATCTGAAGATTTTATTGATAGTCCATATAATATGAAAGTACTTTGTATGGTACATCATAGAGGTAAAAATCACGGAATTCATAGAGTTCCATATCCAATTTGGCAAGTACAAAAATATATTAGAGACGATTTTAAAATGTTTAGTCATGTGCATCATGATAATCCGGATGCTGGTGAAATTATTGATCTAATTTTGCTCTATGGCGATTGACATTAATTCATAATATGATATTATAATCTTCTAATATGGAGATTGAATATGGGATTGATGCCAGTATATTATTCGAATACAAACACGCGTACGCGTAAAACAAAAAAGAAATCTTCTAGTCTTATTGCTGCTGAAAAAGATCTGGAGAGGACTCTTAAAAAAATGCGCTATATGCCATCTAAAACTAAAACATCCTCTCCAGCTCTATCTAATAGCTATGGCCCATATTCTGGACCTATCGATAGATATGTGCCAAAGACATCTGATATTATTCCTGGTGGAGTAGCTAAAAAATCTGAACCAATGGTTTATTCGGGTGAAACCCAACTCATTGGAATTGCTACTATGCATAAAAGTAATATGGTACCTATTTTTGCAAATAATAAAGAAAAAGCAAAAGAAATTGCTAGTATGAGGCGCTAATATAAATACACATGAAAGATCGATTCTTTCATATGACTCGATAAAAGCTTCAATGCCAATAGATGGTTAGAAAGCGACAAGCATTATACTTGTCATTAACTAAAACCCTAGCAATTTTGCATCTCTACATCGAGAGAGATGGTCGATAAAGATCTTCAATAAGATCGGCCGTTAAGACATCGTTTGTATCAAAATTGCGTGCTAAGAGGACTATTATGTCAAATAAAATCTTATCATTATTAATGATAGTATTGCCGCTAACTGTACTTTTTATTGCATTTAATGCAAAAGCTGAAGATACTTCATCTATTAATAATGATAAACAACAAATTAAATGTATGGCTGATAGCACATATTTTGAAGCCGGAAATCAACCATTAACTAGTCAAATTGCAATTAGTAATGTAATTATAAATAGAACTAAGAATGGTGATGCTTTTGCCAAAACTCCTTGTGGAGTAGTCTATCAAAAAACACGAAAAGTTTGTCAATTTTCTTGGGTTTGTGCTAAAAAGCATTCACACATAGATGCCACAAACTATCAAAAAGCATATTATGTAGCAGAAATGGTTTATAATCATATTACAGATGATTTAACCAATGGCGCACTATTCTTTCACGATATTCATGAACATCCAAAGTGGAAGGGCATGACTAAAACTGCAAAATTAGGACAATTTATTTTTTATAAATTGAAATAAATATTTTTGGGCGGGCATCTGGTGGTGGCAAGGGTCTTATAATCCCTTTGGTCGGCAGATAACCGATTTGCTGAGAGTTCGATCCTCTCCCTGCCTACCAATCTTCAAATATGAAGGAGAAATAATGTATAAAATTTACACGAAAACAAATTGCACATATTGTACCGCAGCAAAAAATATGTTAAATGCTAAAGGTATTCCATTTGTTGAATTTAATATTGAAAATAATGAACATTATAAAGAAACACTATTGACAGAAGTACCACACGCAAAAACAGTACCTCAAATTTTTGAAAATGATCAATATATCGGTGGATATCTTGAACTAGTTGAAAGAATGAAGCATTATGACACTTCCAACATGCTATATGAATGATTTAGTTTCTAATGTATGCCATGTAAAATTTACAAAAAAAGATGGAACTATTAGAGAAATGCTTATTACTTTACAAGAAAGTATTATTCCACCTAGTATAGAATCTGAAAATCCTCGTAAATCAAATCCAGATGTAGTTTCAGTATGGTCAATTGAAGATAAAGGTTGGCGATCTTTTCGAAAAGATAGTGTAATTGAATTTTTAAAGGTTTCATAATGTCTGTTGAATTAAAAGGAATTGATAGGTGGAAAGCTATTATTGCTAAATGGATTGTTGTCAATATTGCATGTAGAATTAGTCCATTAGCAGTATTATCTCTCTGTATTGAAGTATCAAAAGATTATCAAGAACGATATATTGAAAGTATTGAAGAGAAAGAACTTGAACATGAGTAATTTAGACTTAATTGAAAGAAATGAACTTAATATGAATTCTAAGGGAGGAACTGAACTCCTACAAGAAAGACTATATGATGGCTCAGTGCCTCGTGAACTTCTAGAACAATTTCAAATTGTTTTTTCTAGAGTCAGAGAATTAGACGCTAATAAGAAAAAGATTTTTTATGCTCATGATCTTCCTGAAGATCCAGAATCTTCACGTTTAAGTGATCCTATGTTTCGAAAGAAGTTTGAAAAGTTTGTATTTGTCAGTAATTGGCAAATGGAACAATACGCAGAAAAGCGTGGTGTAGAATATAGTAGATCTATGGTTATTAAAAATTCTATTAATCCAATTGATACTTCTAATCGTACTAAGAGTGATAAAATTCGATTAATTTATCACTCGACTCCACATCGTGGTCTTAATATTCTAATTCCAATCTATCTAAAGCTTTTAGAAACTAATCCTGATATTGAATTAGATGTATATTCATCATTCAAGCTATATGGATGGGAAGATCGTGATAATCAATATGAAGATCTTTTTGAGATTTGTAGAAATCATCCAAACATTAAATATCATGGTACTGCCACTAATGAAGAAGTTCGTCAAGCACTATTAAATGCAGATATTTTTGCGTATCCTAGTATTTGGAAAGAAACTTCTTGTCTATGTCTAATTGAAGCTATGTCAGCCGGTCTGTTATGTATTCATCCTAATCTAGCCGCATTACCAGAAACTGGTATGGGTCTAACTTGGATGTATCAATGGAGTGAAGATATCAATATTCATGCAAATAGTTTTTATCAAGTTCTAAATCAAGGTATTGAAGTTATGCGAAATCAAAGGGAAGCGATTGAAGCAGATCTTCATTTACAAAAAATTCAAGTAGATAGAGTACACAGTTGGAAAAATAAATCATTCGAATGGACTGCTCTATTAAATTCACTAACAAAGTAAGGAGATAGAATGCAAAATACGGTTCCATCTAGTGATGCAAGTGTTGAATCTAATATAATTCAATTTCCCATTAATAATAAAAATTTTTTAAATTCTGCATCATTAGAAGAACTTATGGAGCAAGCTACTCAAAATAGAATCGACTTTGTGGATTTTGTTGTTGGCGATGTTATGGAAGAGCTTTTCTATAAACTTAATATGATTGGTTTCCATTTTGATGATGACATTTACACAAAAGATGCTGTTTTTGTATCAGAAGCTCTTAAGTCTCTTATGTTAAAAACTATGGGTATAGACCACGGCATGCAAATTGCTGCAGAAAAACTTATCGATTTTAAGTCAGATTCTGAAAATATTGATTGACATTTATTGCATAATGTATATAATTAGATTATGAAACAAATTGAGGTATTATTGTGATAATTGTTGATTTTTCTCAGATTATGATTTCTACGCTGATGTCTCAGATTGGTAATCATAAAAATATTAAGATTGAAGAAGATATTGTAAGGCATATGGTCCTAAATGCTATTAGGTCTCATAAAGTACGTTTTGGAAAAGATTATGGTGAAGTCATCATTGCTTGTGATGATAAACACTATTGGCGTAAAGAAATTTATCCATATTATAAAGCCAATCGTAAAAAAGATCGAGATACCTCCGAGCTTGATTGGAATGCTCTTTTTGAAATCCTGAATAAGATTCGTCAGGAAATGAAAGATCATATGCCTTATAAGGTAATTCAAGTTGAGCATGCTGAAGCAGATGATATTATTGCTACTCTAGTTAAGGAATATGCTTATCTAGAAAAAATCCTAATCCTTTCAGGAGATAAAGATTTTGCTCAACTTCAAAAATATCCAAATGTTAAGCAATATAGCCCAACTCTCAAGAAGTTTATTTCTTGTGATAATCCTGATCTATTTCTAAAAGAACATATTATTCGAGGAGATTCTGGAGACGGTATTCCAAATTTCTTATCGCCAGATAATGCCTTTGTAATGGGCATTAGACAAACTCCTATTACATCAAAAAAACTAGAAACCTGGATTCTACAAGAACCAGAAAAGTTTTGTGATGAAAATATGCTTAGAAATTATAAGCGCAATCAGCAATTGATTGATCTAGAATATATTCCTGATAATATTTCTAATCAAATTTTAGAGCAATATGCTGATCAAAAGAAAGATCGCAGTAAATTGTTTAATTATTTTGTTTCGTATAAACTCAAGAATTTGATGGAGTGCATCAATGACTTCTAATGATCAACGTCGTGCAGCCGCTCTATGGCATATGATATATCCACAAACTAATTTTTATAGCACTCATAGTGATACTCAACGCAAATGGATTAGATTCGCAAAAGAATCAAAAAAATATTTTTTAAAGGAAATTGGAGAAGAACATGCAGCTAGGTATTTCTGAAATTTTTGATAAGATTGATGCACAAGAAGATAGGGCCATTAGACAAAATATGCTGGCTGGATGCTCTCAAAATCAAGGTGTTATGTCCATTTTGAAGTTAGCATATGATCCTAATATCGTATTCAATCTTCCTGCAGGCACTCCTCCATATAAGCCTTGCCAATATGGAGATCAACAATCAATGCTATATCAAAGCCTTAGAAAGATGTATCTCTTTATTGGTGAAGGAAATCCTAATATTAATCAACTAAAACGAGAAACACTTTTTATAAATATGATTGAGGCTCTTGATCCTGCCGATGCAAAACTTATTCTATCAGTAAAAGATAAAAAGTTGCCATATACAAATATCGATGAGGATCTAGTACGAGATACTTTTCCAGAATTGCTTCCACCAAAAGTAGTAGTTGAAAAGCAAGAAATTGAGGCTTCTCAAAAGAAACTAATTGTAAAACCTACACCAAATACTTCTCAAAAGAAGCCAATTGTAAAAACTTCATTAAACACACAAAAAACTAAAACACCAGCTTAAAGGATAGGACTAACACAGAAATGAGCAAGAGTAAGAAAGCAAATAAGTATTATGATGATTATAATGAAGATGATTATGATTCTTATAGTTATGAAGAATATAGAGAACGAAAGAAAAATAAAAGGCTCACTTCTGCGTTAAAAAAGAAAAATGTTGATGACATCATTCGCCTATCAGATGAAGATTATGAAGATTATGAATAATAAGGATTAAATTTATGTCATATTGGGGATATCATTTGCTCTTAGATTGTAGTGGTTGTGATAAGAATACCATTACTGATCGAGGTATTTTAGAACTTTGGGTTAAAACTTTGGTTAAGCGTATTGACATGGTTCCATACGGTGAACCTCAATTGCTTCATTTTGGTCACAATGAAGTTCATCTAGAAGGATGGACAGTATTACAATTTATCGAAACATCAAATATTCTAGCACACTTTAATGATCATACTGGAGAAGGCTATATTGATGTCTTCTCGTGTAAAGAATTTGATATTGATATGGCTGTACAAACTGTAGATGAATTTTTTGCACCAAAAAAGATTCGTAAGACATTTATTACACGTCAAGCTGATTAAAAATGATTTTCAAATTCGATAAACATCAAATAAAAGATATAATCGATGTTTATATGGGTGCTATTGAAAGAATTTCATATCCTAATATATTTAGAGCTTATTGGGATAAAGAAGATTTTATTATAGAAGTGTTTCATAAGATAAATACTTCAGAGGAGTCATAATGCCAATTTATACATTCCGAAATAATAATACTAATGAAGAATGGGATGACTTTATGTCTATTTCATCGGCAGATGATTTTCTAGAACAAAATCCGCATATTGAAAAAGTGCCAGTTGCTATTAATTTCGTTGGCGGAACAGGTGATCGTATTAAGCCAGATTCTGGTATGAAAGACGTCTTCTCAAGAATAGCAGAAGCTAATCCTACGACTCCAATAGCAGAAAGATACGGATCAAAAGGAATCAAAGAAACCAAGACCCGCGAAGCTATGAATAAAATTCGCACAAAATTGGGTGGGTCGATGGTATAATATTATGTGTGGGTGAGACTATAACTCAAACTTAAAGGAAACCCATGGCTACTAATAGACCTTCTAGAAGAGAGCGTAGACTTAATAAACAATCAGAAAATAGACAGGAAGAACAATATCAAAGCAATTTCAAATTAGTCGATATATCACCTAAAACAGATAATCAAAGATTGGCATTTGAATTATACGATAAACAACAAAATTTACTATTACATGGTGTACCAGGTAGTGGTAAAAGCTTTATTAGCTTATTCCTAGCATTAGAAGATGTTTTTTCTCGCAATTCTCCATATGAGAAGGTATTCATTATTAGAAGCGCTCAAGCATCAAAAGGTATTGGATTTTTACCTGGAACAGCTAAGCAAAAAATGGAAGTATTTGAAGCACCATATATTTCAATATGCTCTAAACTCTTTAATCGTGGAGATGCTTATTCTATTTTAAAACAAAAAGGATTGATAGAATTTGAATCTACTTCATTCCTTCGTGGTACAACTATAGATAATGCAGTCATCATTCTAGATGAGATTCAGAATCTTTCTTTTCAAGAACAAAAGACAGTCCTAACACGTATTGGACAAGATTCAAGACTCATCATGTGCGGTGACTTAAATCAAGATGATCTTACTAGCGAACGCTACAATGAAGAGTCTGGATTAAAGAAAATGATGAAAATTTTAAATAAGATTCCATCAGTTTCCACTGTAGAATTCTCAGTGGAAGATATTGTTCGTTCCGGCTTTGTTCGTGAATTTGTATTGGCAGAACTAGATTCTTGGGGATATTTTAATCGTGATACAACAGCAGTTCGTCCATTACAACAAACCCCTACTTTCTCTCAATAGAGAAGACACTGACGCTGGGCGTTTCTATGTCCTACCAAATGGAAATAGAATGCCCAGCGTTACCAGTGTATTAGGCTGGCAAAAAAAAGATAGTCTAATAGAATGGCGTAAAAAGGTTGGTGAAGAAAAAGCTAATGAGATATCAACTAAAGCATCTAAACGTGGAACAAAACTTCATAATTTAATTGAAGATTATCTTAATAATAAAGAAATAGATTTTAAACAATTAGATATTGGAACTATAGATCTATTTAAATCTATTAAAACGGTTTTAGATGAAATTGAAGAAATTTATGGAATCGAAACTCCTCTATTTTCAGAATATTTAGGCGTAGCTGGTACATGTGATTGCATAGCTAAATTTCGAAATAAACGATATATATTAGATTGGAAGACTTCAAATAGACCGAAAAAAGAAGAATGGATTGATAATTATTTTATGCAAACTGCATGCTATGCAGTAATGTATGAAGAAATGACAGGTATTCCAATTTCTAATCTTGGAATATTAATAGCCGTAGATAATGATAGTTGTCAATTCTTTCAAAAGAAAAGAGATGAATGGATTGATAAAGCTATAAATATTATCAATAGTTATTACGATTATCACGGATTAAAAAGATATGGAAGATCAATCTGAAAAATATATCAAAAAATATCTGATAGCGTATATAAATCCTAATACCAAAGAAACTGAAATAATTAATTTGCATAGCACAACTTTAAGAGATGCTATGACTATATCTAGTTGTATGTTTGGTAAATTTGGACCAAAGCATCTTTTTTATAAAAAAGTTCAAATAGAATAATAGGAGATATTATGTCTAATTTTTTTACAGAAGTTATTATGAAGAGTCCACTATTACATACAACTAATAGAGTTAATGATCTTAATATGTTGGCTCCAACCTTTAGAACTAAGGTAGAAGCTTTATTGGCAGAATCTGAAAAAAATAATATGCCTCTAATGGTTTTAGAAACTTTTAGAAGTCGCGAAAGACAATTGCAATTATATGAAGCAAAAGCCACAAAACTAAAAACCGTTGGTGTACATTTTTATGGTTTAGCTGCAGATATTGTCAAATGTGTCAATGGAGAACCTTCTTTCAAAGGAGATTTTTCTTTCCTTGGTAAATTAGCTAAGGAGCACGGGCTTATATGGGGAGGTGACTGGGGTGAACCAGATAAACCACATTCATTTAGAGATATGGACCATGTTCAACTTATTTCTGTAGCCGATCAACATAAATTATTTGCAGGAACATGGTATCCTAGTTGACATTAATTAAAGATATGATATAATATGATTATACATGAGGAGCATAAAATGAAACCAGAATTAGTTTTTGCCGATCGAAATGAAATGATTGAATTTTTATCATCTTGTCGGTATGATGATTATGTGACATATTTTGATCCAATTAGAGGATGGATTGTGAATCTCAATGAACGATATGGAAGTAATGAACATTTTGTCGAAGATGGCCAAGGCATCTGAACCTTTCGCGAAGGTCCGGCTGGCCGCCGGACTCGTATATAAAAATGATATCATTGCTATTGGAACTAATAGAAATAAATCTCATCCTTTTCAAAAAAAATATGCCTCTAATTCAGAGGCTATATTTTTGCATGCAGAAACAGATGCCATCTATAATGCTATTAAAAAATATAATGTAGATGTACTTTCAAAGTCTACTATGTATGTATGCCGTATTAAGTGGAAAGATGAAAAAAAGAATCAACTTATATTTGGTCTAGCTAAACCATGTGTTGGTTGTCAAAGAGCTATTGCTACATTTAATATCAAGCATGTGTGTTATTCTTTGGATGAAGAAGGAATCGATTATCTATGAAATTGAAAACTTCAAAATTTTCATCATATACTAAGCATGGTGCTAATTGGCATTGTAAATGGCTTAGAGATACATTTAAATGGAATATTATCGAGTATCCAGAATACGATCAAAAAAAACAAAAGTGGTTTTATATTTTAGAATATAATGAAGATGATATGACTAATTCTTATGCAATAAGACAAGAAATAGAATTAGAAAAAGCTCATCAAAGAAAACTTGAAGTTAAACCTGAAATAGTGATTCCTAAAAAAGTAAAAAAGAATAAAAAATCTATTTGACATTTTTTATAAAATGTAATATTATTGATTATAATCAAAGGATATATTATGACACAACCAACTAATAAAATTACTCAATTATTAGATAGTCCAGAATGGCAAGAATTGACTCGTTTACAAATGGAATGGGAAGAAGAATATAATCGTGAGCAAGATGAAAAATGGAATGCTTTAGATTATGATACAAAGCTTTCAATGTTTTATTCTGTAGTTAAGCGAATTGTTAAAGGTGAGCTTAAAGATTGCGGTTCTTATCGCACAGTATTATATGATACTTTTGGTTTTGATAAAGATGCCTATGGTATTGGAATGCTGTGTGGATATATGGAATTGCATAATGCCATATACAATCAAGACGAATTTAAAGCACACGTTGAATATCTAATTAAAAAGAAAAATCAACATCCTGAAAATCTTATTTTTGATGAACGACCAGTAACTGAGTTTAGTGCTGGATTTGCTATGGAGAAAAAGAATGACTAAATATTTAGTTGAAACTATTGCTATTTTTCGTCATCGATACGTTGTTGAATCACAAGAAGAATCTCATGCTTTAGATGAAGTTATCATGAATATTTCAGGAGATTATAATGATGGTTGGCGTGAATTTTCACAAAAGTTTATTGATGAACACATTGTTTCATCGCGGCCATTGACAGAAAAAGAATATTATGATATTTTTGATAATGACAATGCGTATCTAAAATCTTTCTCAAAAGATCAAAAATTAGAATTTATTAATGTAATCAAATATGATTCAGAAAACACTTAAGAGAATTTGGTGCACAATATTTCACTACAATCATTATAAAACTGTTGCATTATACAATAGATGTTTTAAAATGAAATGCACCAAATGTCAGTGTGAACATTTAATTGATGGATGACCATGAATATCTTTTATGTTGATCAAGACCCAATTATTGCGGCAAGAAATTTAGTTGACAAGCATGTGGTTAAAATGATTCTAGAAAGTGCTCAATTACTTTCTACAGCTCATCGTGTTATTGATGGTGCACCTATTGAAGTAACAGTAAAACATCCAGATACTGGAAAGCTTCGTAAAAAGAAAGTTTGGGTGCTTGGTGATAGCCGTAATGATATCATCTATAGCGCAACACATATTAATCACCCAAGTGCAATTTGGTGTCGTAAGTCTGTTGAAAATTATAATTGGCTAGTTGAGCATTTTTATGCTCTTATGGATGAATATACATATCGCTATGGTAAGATTCACAAGACATCTAAAATTGCTTATTATATTCAATCACCTCCATATAATTTACGAGAATGGGATATGACTAAGATGCCATGTGCAATGGCTGATGAATATATTATTTCTGATGACTCTATAACAAATTATCGTAACTATTACAAAACCGGTAAGCAACATCTACATGCATGGACTAAAAGAAATCCTCCTGATTGGATTTGATATAAATAAATAGAAAATCTTCTATTATATCAAGGAATACTATGCTTAAATTTATTTCATATATTGTTGAAGCTTCTGATGTTGGTGGTATTCAACATATTGAGCATCCATCAGATCGTACCTTTGATGGTTCAGATGCAGCTCATCATGCAATAAACACACTTAAGGGTGCAGCTGAAGGTTCTACTCCAATTACTCGCAAGATTGATGATAAGATGTCTTATCAAACTATGCGTGATGAGAATGGTAAAGTTGGAGTAAAATATAAAGGTGCAGGTTCACACTATAATTTTAGTCCAGAAGATATTGATAAACAACATGGCCATAAACCATATCTTGCTCATCCTCTAAAACTTCTTCTAGAGCATCTTCCAAAAATACTTCCTAAAAGAGAAGGTGAATGGCAAGGTGGATATATGAGTGATCCATCGACCAGAACAATTTCTGGAGGAAGAATAAGTCATACACCAAATACAATTGAATATTCTGTACCAACTGATACTGAAGAAGGTAAAAAGCTTCAAAGATCTAAAGTTAGTACAGTTATTCATTCAGAACTTACAGGTCCGAATCGGGAAGCACATCCGGTTACGGACCTTTCTGAATTTAGACAGCATCCTGATGTTCATCAGGTTAGTCATTTAGTATCTCATGATGAACAACATAGTATCGATCCAGTGATGAAACGTCAAGCTATGACTCATTTGAATCAGGCACAAAAACTTTTACAAAATCATACGCATGATCATCATGCTGGTCATGAACAAACTCTACGTCAATATATAAATTCTACAGTATCTTCTGGTGAAACTCCATCAACAGAAGGATATAAACAAAAATTAACAGAAATTCATAATAAAAAAATTGATGCAGTAAAAACAAAAAAAACAAAAGATACTAAAACTGCTGAAAAAGATGCTACTTTAGCTCATGTAGATAAACACAAAAAGGTTTTTGATAAATCTTTTAAGATTCATGGCCATGTTCAAGAAGCTACCAATTTACTTTCTAGAGCTTTAGCCAAAACTGCCCATGGTGGATATGGTCATGCTATTAATGGAGAAGAAACGGGCCCAGAAGGATTTGTGGCGGGTGGTTTAAAGATTGTAGATCGCAAAGGATTTTCAGCGGCAAATAGGGCCCGATCAGCTGTGCTTAGAGCATCAAAAACATTAGGAGCTAAAGTCTAATGGGAAATTTTCTTGATAAAATTATGAAACGCATTAATGTTGCTAAGGGTCAAAGTAACGTAATCGTGAATGGCAGGACAATGACCGGCGGCCGGCCAAATCAAGTTTTGATTAATCCTGATATTCAAATGAAAACTGAAAGCTTTACAAAATTTATATCACATATTCATGAAGAAAATGAAAAAGGCGAATATTCTAATCAGTTTATGAAATCAAGAGCTGGAACTGATGATGCTGAACGACATGTAAAAAATTATTTAAATCATACTGTCGATACAGTTATGATAGGTAAAAATCATCAAGATATTCCTGAAAATACAGAAGTAGAACTTAAAGGCACTAAAATTATTGATGGCGTTCATCATGCTATTGTTGATCATAAAGGAAATACTCATACTATTCCAATCAATAAATTAAGAAAACCTAAAAAGTCTAATAAAGGATTTGCATATGAAGCTAAAGTTTATAAAACTTTAGAAGATGATAATATGACACCGCAAGGTGCATCCGCCGCTGGATTTACCGGAGGTAATGATTTTGCGCTTGTCAATAAAAGAAAAAAAACAATACATGAAGGTGAAGCAGAACCAGATTTATATCAGGGTGAAGCTAAAAACAGTACTAAAGCTGCATTTGGACAACTTACGCTACACCATGATCCAGAAAAAGGTGGATGGCATATTCCTGATGAAGTTAGAAAGAAGCATCCAGAATTTGCTCAATCAATAGAAAATGGGCGCCATGAGAGTGGAAAATCTCTTTTAGATCATATCAATGAAACTGTTCCTCCTCCTATTAGAGGCACAAGATCGTTGAGCGGAGATAGAAATATTTATAGTCAAGAAACAGATTTATCTCCCATGCACGCCTATTTGAAAGATCATCATGTAGATATACTTCATGTTGGAACACATGGAACATATAGAGCAGGATTATCCCAAGAAAAAGATAGAACAGGAACTAATCTTCCTCCTGCAACTGGAATGGGGCGTTTTCGTGTTAGAGGAAAACATTCATCTGGAAATTTGACTGTACAGTTTTCTCCAACACAATTAAATTCATCTAATGTCAACATTGAAAATCCAGAAAATAGAATGTCTATAAAAAAAGCCTTAGGACATAATATTGATCAAATAACTACTCCTCCTGCTACTGCTCCTACAAAATGGGCAGAATCTGTTGATCTGACAAATATACATAGAAGACATCATGTATTATTTTTTGGTCGAGTTAATCCTCCACATGCTGGACATGAAGCTGCGTATAATTTAGTCAAAAAGCTTGGTAAAAAATATAATGGTACTTCAAGTATGATCTTATCTAGAACTCAAGATAATAAAAAGAATCCATTATCTCCAGAACAAAAAGAAGAACACGCTAAAAAAGCTTTTCCAGATGTAGTTACACAAGTAGCAGATAAAGAACATCCGACTCTATTACATCAATTATCAAAGCTTCATGAAAATGGTGTTACCGATTTGCACATGGTTGCAGGATCAGATCGTATTCCTGAATATCAAAAATTAATTAATAATTATAATGGACAAACTGGACCACATGGTTATTATAATTTTAAATCCATAAATCTTCATTCTGCCGGTGAAAGAGATCCAGATTCTGAAGGTGTAACAGGAGTATCAGCTTCAAGCCAAAGACTTCATGCACAAAATGGCAAATATGATAAATTTGCTTCTGGTGCACCAAGTACTATGAAACCAAATGATGTAAAAAAACTATATGATGATGTTCGTTCCGGATTAGCTCCGCCAAAACCATCTAGAGAAAAACCTTGCGATAAATGTGGTCGTGTTGGTTGTAAAGTACATAAGGATTAATCATGGAATCTTCAAGTCATCCATTATCTTCTAGAACTTCTACAGGCAGTACGAGTATTCCTAAATCTAATAAATCTATAAAAACCGGATTTAGAACAGGTAATTCTCCAGGATTTAAAAGTAAAAAAGAAGTTTCAAGTCCAGCTGTAGCTGTAGCTTATCAAAAAGCTTCAATTAAAAAAGCTTCAGATGCTGCTAAAAATAGTGCTAAGATTGTTAAATTAGCCGCTAAATCAGTTCAAAATTCAGCCAAAAAAGCTGCTGAAGCAGCAACTAAAAGAGCAGCACTTACAGCAGCACAAAATAAAAAAGAAATTCATTCTGGTGAATTACATACACAAAGTATGCAATACGCAAATTCTTCTAGAACTCGTCCTGCACAACCACACAATCCTCAAAACGCTGGATCAAAAAGCCAATTCGAAGAAGTTACACCAAAAAAATATAAAAAAGCACCAAATCTTAAGGATAAACAAATCATGGGAATGAATGCTACTTTTGGTAATACCAAAGGCTCCGGAGCTGGTGATACAACTCAAGTAACTTCTAATCCATATGAATCTACTCAATATAATATTCCTTTTGATAGAAAAGATTCAGAAGGTAAGCCTATTGGATATGATAAAACTGTAGATTCAAAAGATACCAAAAAACAGCTTAATCGTCGTAAAGCTATGAAAATTGTTAAAGCTTATGTAAATGAAGAAGGTATTGGCGGAGAAGGAACTTCTGGAGGTTGGGGTGGTGCTGATTTAGTAGATGGTGGCCGACAAGACGGTGGAAAAAATTATACTCTAGCAAAAAATCCTGAATCTAAAAATTATAAATTAAAAAAGAAATTTAAACAAGTTAGAGAAAGTGGATTTACTGAACCTACTGGTGCCGGTGATACTGGTGGTGGTGCTGGAGATGGATTTCCAGTAGATGACAAAATGGATAATCTAATAACAGTTCCAGAAAAATTAAAGAAAAAGAAAAAAATTGAAGAATTTTCAGTACCCGAAGGCACTACCGGCAAAAGAAAAAAAGTATTCTCAGCAATGATTCCTATTCGTATGGCTGATGGCACTATTAAAAAGTTGCCACCTGGTAAAAGTGGGAGTTCAGGGCACTAATGAATGAAAAAGAACAGAAACTTCTTGATAGTTGGTCTAAACTACTGGGCAATCCTGAAGTTTCTGAGTCAACACTAAAAAAAATTGAAATTGATGTAGCTAAAAAAGAACGTGAAAAACGTATACTAGAAAGTTTTGAAAATACTCTTTTAGGTATCAAACCAATCAAAGATGTTAAAATAGAACCTATTACAATAGTTGAAGAAGAAATTATTGATGAATCTTTTGTAAATGCTAGAAATGATACGACTAGGCAAATAACACAGTCCGTAAATACTCCTATTGAAAAACAGCCTCAACTTCCAGATGATTTTGTTAATAAATCTGTACAAGCAATATCAAAAGCTGTAAATAAAATTCCTCAAGATACATTACCAAAGTCAGAAGAAATACCTTCTGCTATGCGTAAAGAAATGGATCTTTTAAAAAAATCTGTTTTGGATTTACACCAATTTGCTTCACGCATTTCACAAATGGGTGGAGGTGGAGCCGGTTCTGTAGATGAATTATATTTTAGAACAATTAGTGTTACAGGAAATTATACAGGCACTAATAAAGATTATTATATTGGAGTAAATTCATCTATACCTTGTACTATAACTTTACCTAAGGGTAATAAATCAGGTAGACAAGTTATTATAAAAGATGAAAGCGGAGCTTGCGCTACAAACAATATTACAATAATTACACAAGGTACTGATACAATAGATAATAATACATCTGCTATCATGGCCATAAATAATATGTCACTTACATTTATATATCGAAATGGTTGGAGAATTATATAATGGCATATACTTTTAGTACTTTTAGTAATGTTAGCTTTATATATAATAGTAATGGCACACCATTTTCAAATAGTACCGCATTACCTGTTTATGTTAATAATGCAATAACTATATCAGGAAATATTGCTGGTATAACTTCCAATGTTTATATACAACCTACATCTACAGCTAATTTGGCTATCAATAATTTACCAGCAACTCAAAACGTACAAGTTCTTTCAAATACAACAAATTATGTTTATACTCAATTTGCACCTACATGGTCTCTAGATGCACTTAACAAAGTAAGAACCTCAGCTACATTAAATCAAGATTGGTTTGTTCCTGTAGTTGATGATGATACATCATTTAGATGGTCACAAGCAACTTCAGGAACAGGATCAGGTAGTCAATTCATTGCCAACACAAATGAAATTCAAATCACTAGTGGAACTTCTGCTTCAGGTTATGTATACAGACAAACTTATTCCAGATTTAAGATCATTCCTGGAACATCACACACTGTATATACTACAGTAAACTGGGAAGCTAATACAACTACTGAATCTGGTGTAACTAGAAGAACTGGTATATTTGATCAAAACAATGGAATCTTTTGGGAACAGGGTGGTGTATCAGCTAATACATTAGCTGTAGTTGTTAGAAGAACACAGGCTAATGGTAATATTACCGAAGATAGAATATATGCTAATAATTTTAATACAGATAAATTAGATGGAACTGGTCCGTCAGGATTTAATATTTTTTCTTCTGGATTTACAAAATATTATACTTTTTGGTTTGATTTTATTGGAGGTAGAACAGGTCGTATACGTTTTGGTATGGGTACATCTATTGGTCCTCAAATTTGTCACGTACAGAGTTACACAGGTGCTATTAATTCAACTGTTCCTTTTATAGCTGATAATAGCTTACCTCTACGTCGTGAAATATTCAACGGATCTTCAGGATCATTTACAACTACTGCGCCAACATATAATATGTCAGGTATTTCTTTTCAGGCAGAAGCACCTTCAGCATTCAATCCTTCGCCAACAACTGGTTACAATGCTAACGGATACGTACCCAGCACAACAACATTGACTCCAATTATGTCTATTGGATTAAGATCAGGCGCTCCATTTAATGGGTCTGATATTTCTCCTGGGGAATTTAACCTTGTTGATATTAACAATCAGGGCAAAAACGCAACTGCTGCTACCTTCTTATACACAGTAGTATATAATGCCAACGTAAATGGAGCAGCTATATACTCAAACACTTCAGCTAGCGTTAATGCAAATACTGGTAGATCATCTCAAATATGGGCTTGGCCAAATACGGCAACAGTAACAAATGGAATAACTTTATTGTCGGGCATCACCCAATCAGGTGGTACAAGTGTTGCTTTTGACGGATTACCACAAACTTATAATATTGGCTCTGATATTAACGGGTATCCTGCTACACTTACCTTATGTCTAAAACAATTAGCTGCTGGTGGTTCGACAGCAAACGTAGTCGCATCTTGGAACTTTGTTGAGCAATTATAATGAAAAATTTTACGTCTTTTGTTGAAGAAAAAGTAAAACTAGTTCAAGAGCATTTGCGTTATAGTAAAACAGATCTTGAACCTATTATGAGCAAAGAAACTTTAGATTATCATTTTGATGGATTAGCATCAAAATATGTTGAACGTTATAATACAGGTGAAGGTGATCCTGATTTTAATTTTGGTGGAGCTATTTTACACAATTTATATTTTGCACAGTTTTGTGAACCAAATAAATCTAATTTTACAGGAACTGCTAAAGCTAAAATAGAAGATAAATTTGGTTCTCTTAGTAAAATGCAAGATGCTATTGAAGAACAAGCTATGAAGATTCAAGGTTCAGGCTGGATTTATCTTAATGATAATTGTGAAATTAACATTATTCATAATCATGAATATCATTCAAATATGAAAATAATGTTACTTATTGATTGGTGGGAACATGCTTGGGCTTTAGATTATCAGGCTAATAAAAAAGAATATTTAAAAAATATCTATAAAATAATAGATTGGTCAATAATAAGTTCTAGATTTATTTCTGTATTAAAAGAAGATGCTCCTCCACAAAATATTTTAAAAAATCCAAGTATGATGCATAATAATAAACTTGAAGCATATGCTGCTGCTAAAAAAATGGCATCTCAACAAGCAAATCCAAATGATAGAGCTTATATTTTAACTTATAAATATTATAAACATTCAAATACTAAACAATTTATTGTTGTATATAATAGAAGTTTATTAAGCCAAGCACCAAATTGGCAAGAACTTGGATATAAAATAATCGGATGGGTCTCACAAAATGATGGTTCGGTTATTCTTACACCTAGTGGAAAATATATAAAAGGAGATCCTAATGAGCAAAATGACTGATGCATTAAAAGTAGTATTAGCTGATACATTTGCATTTTATTTAAAAATTCATAATTATCATTGGAATGTCACTGGTCCAGATTTTTATGAATATCATATTTTCTTTGAAAAACTTTATACTGAAGTTTTTGAAGCGGTTGATTCAGTAGCCGAGCATATTAGATCTTTAGATGAATATGCACCAGGTTCATTAAGTAGATTTTCTGAATTGACAACTATAGCTGATGCCAAGACTGTCCCAGAAGGATTAAATATGGCTAAACAGCTATTAAATGATAATGCAAAGGTCATTGAATCTTTGAAAAATGCTTATCTTATTGCAGAAGAAATGCAAGAAATTGGAGTTAGTAATTTCTTACAAGATAGAACAGATATTCATAAGAAACATGCATGGATGCTTAGAGCAACTATCAAAGACAGAATTTAATAAATAAGAAGAAGTATTTTTTAGGAGATTTCAATGAAAGTTTATCACGAAGAATTTGGTGAAGGCCAAATCATCAATTCCACAGAAGTATTAGACGAAGCTGGTAATATTCTATATGTAGATGTTATGTTCGAGCATGGCGTTGAATTAAGTGTAAGTTCTGAAGAGCTTTCAGAACTTTCTAAAGAATTTTATGCAGCAGCCGCTAATCATGATGCAAAGCATAAACAAAATCTTTATGGAACAAAAATGACAAAGGCTGGTGCAAAACCTGCTAAATTACAATTTCATAAAATTCCAGAAACACAAAAAGAAGAAGCCATTTCTGAAAAGCTAACAAAAGATATGTCTGCTGCTGATGTCATCGATGACTTTGTTCATTCAGATGATCCTAAGTTTAAAGGCAAATCAAAAGAAGAACGTAAGAAAATGGCTCTAGGTGCTTATTATTCAATGCATCCAGAACTAAAGAAAGAAGAAGTAGAACTTGAAGAAGATGTATATCCTCTTTGGGGAATGGGAATTAATAAGTTCCGTTCTTTTATTGAAGAAGAAGATACTCCAGTAAAGCGTGGTCGTGGGCGTCCTATGGGTTCAAAATCTTTTGGTGCTGCTAAAAGAGCCGGAATGTCATCTACTGAAGCAGGTGGTCCATCAGAACCTCCATCATTTACAGATCAGCTTTTAAAAGCTGCCGATAATAGAGATGGTGGTCATGTAAAATTTGATAATGGAAAAACTCATCATATTCCTCGTCCACATGCTATTGCTGCTATTCATCATTTAGGTAAGCCAGAAAAGCCAGCCGAAAAAGAAGAAATGCGA
>Ga0007828_1000035_pt1 | contig 47772 bp, 79 predicted proteins | sample CryBogCBE16Oct07_FD_71232 | JGI IMG/M metagenome (GOLD analysis project Ga0007828, IMG submission 71232) | Freshwater microbial communities from Crystal Bog, Wisconsin, USA - CBE16Oct07 | ecosystem: Environmental > Aquatic > Freshwater > Lake | place: Crystal Bog, Wisconsin, USA | collected...
AGTACCTGAAGGAAGTTTGTAACCTTTTAATTTTCCTGATTTAAACATTCTCCAAGCAGAATAATAAGTTATTTCGTTTTCTTTAGCCCATTGTGATAAACGTTTATACATTTCTTTATTTTTAATTATGGGTAAAATAAAAAAAATATAAAAAGTTATAAAATTTTTCCTTGACTTTACAAAATAATATTATTTAGATGAAATTAGATAATGAAACTTAATAAATTCTTCCATTATTTTTTTATTTTATCTATGATATTTTATCCAATAATAAAATCCATTGATTATATTTTGTACTAAACCATCATGTATCATTAGATTCTGGTTATTTCACAACTATCACCATTACAAGCCATAGCTGCATATTCGTTAATATTTTTATAAGTAGGTTTTGTAAGAATTTTTGTAAAATCTACATCTTTCATTTCCCTATTAATAGTTTTCCATTTATGAAATAAATGAACATCTTTGATACAATAAATCATTTTATCAATATCATTTTTAAAATAATTTTTAGCAAATTTCTTAGCTCTTGAAATCCAATATTTTTTCAACATAACTTGTTCTCTAGTTCCAACAATAGGAATTTTTTTATCTTTTACAATCTCACAAGCACTCCAAAGATTGTGATTGAAATAATGTAAACCATCTACCACTAATCCAGAAGCTAATAAAGCAGCGTCACCATATTTTGTTAAAATTTCTTGTGAAGATAAAACTGAAGTATTAGGTGCTTGATTCCAATCTTTATCTCCGAAATCACTCATAAAACTTACTGCTCTTAAAGAGTCTTGATTTTCAAATATGAAATCAGTAATAGCTTTTTCATCATCTATAATTACTGTATTGCTTACGCTATGGTCTGTTGTGTCAACCGTACATAATTCTTTATTTTTACCATAATCAATCCAATTTTCTTTTACTAATTTAATGTATTCTAAATGTTTAACTCCTTTTAATTCATCTTTATAAATTGTTCCGTCTTCATTTTCAATAGGGATAAAAACAGCGTAATCAGAATTAGTTTGAGAATAAACACCTTCTTCAATTAAGAATGGCATATTAGCTTCTAAATATTTAGCAGTTTCTGTTTCTTTATTAAGTTGCATTACTCTAAAATAATTCTTACTATGTTCTGCATGAATTCCAGAAGCAGTACCAAGAATAACAGAAGTCGTTCCTGCTGGTTTTACCGTTACAGTTCTTGCCGCTTGATTTATTCCAATAATTTTTGCAATTATTTTATTAATTTCAACTACAACTTTTGCCCCTTTTCTTAAAATTTCTGGATTTAATAAAATTTTAGGATTATTCATAAAACCTGTTATTCCAACACCTAATAAAGCTTCACGTTTACATAATTCTTGTGTAGCAAAAAGGACATCTTTTGTTAAATGTTTAAAGTTAGTATATGCTGCTTGAAAAGTTCCTGTAATTGCAGCGTTTTCGCATGCTTCATAAAAAATCTTTTCGCTTTTCATTTTACCACCATTGATTTCAACTAAATTACAATTATTAAAACAAGTTACGGCCGTACCATCTTGAATAATAGTAATATCATTATTTTTAATTCTCTCTACAATTGTTTTATCTTCAAAATCAAAATATAATGGAACAAATCCAATTTCTCTACAAGGGTTAGACGCTTCAAAAATATTATTAAGCAATATAAAACCTATATCACTCATTCCTTTATTAAGGTTTAAAAAATATTCAAATTCTTCTTTTGTAAATTGATGTTTAATTAAACCTACTGCATTATTACTTCTAGCCCTTTGTGGATTTAAATTCCTCCAATTTCCTGTCTTAGCAAATACCATATCATTATCATCAGGAGAACAAATAATGGAACAAGCAGCCCTTCTAACTCCTCCACTTAATACCGCATCAGCTAAGTGCATAAAAATATCATAAGCAATAATACTTTTAAATGGTTTAGAAATTTGATGGTTTTCAGCTAAATAATTTTCAATTAATGTTTCGATTTCACTAAAAGATTTTTTAATTCCTTCAGAACCTGGTGCTTTAAATCTTCTACCTAATTTAGCACCTTTGGATCTAATTTTAGAAAAATCAAAAACAATTTTATAACCTTCATATTCTTCATATCCAATTACTCCTCCATTTACATAAGAACTAATTAAAACGTGAGCTGCTGCTCCCCACCCTTCTATTGTGTCTTCAATTACATATTCTTTTATTCCTTTAGTTCTATGACTTAAATCTGGTAACCTTTTAATAAAAGGTAACATCATGTTTGTATCTAATCCACAACCACAAAGAAGAATATAAAAAGCATTTCCAAAAAAAGAAGACTTGTCTAAAATACTTGTAACGCAATTGAACATCTTAAATTCATGCTTAAAAATATCTTGTCCTCTAAATTGTAAATTTCTTTGTGATGCTAAGAAATTTTTATCTTTATAGGCTTGTTTTGCTTTATCAAGATATGGTCTTAATTCATTTATACAATTTTTAAATTTTATTGCGTGAGTATTTTCAAACACGTCTTCACAAGCTTCTTCCCAATTTTCATATCTACCTTTGGTATCATCCCAACCTAAGAAATCTGAATATAATTTTAGGTCAGATAGAAATTTTCTACCTTTTGTCATTTTTTAATTTATTTTAGTGAATTTTTTATTTGAATAAATATAGTGAAAGTGTGGGAATTAAACTCATAATTTAAAGAATAATTTTTTAAAATAATTTTCACCATTGTAATTTTTAATTACTTTAAAAATTATTTTTTTAAATCAAAACCACCTAGATTTAGTTTTTCTCTTGTCTTACTTACAGTCTTTTCAACCACTTTCTTTTGATTGTCTGAAAGCATAACTAATTTATTTAATACTTCTATTTCAGTAAATAAAACTTTTGCGGGGTCATAATAAACTAACAATAAAACTTCTTTTTGGCCAGCTCTATTTTTAAGCAAATAAGCATAACATTGTTTTAATTCAATTAAATGTGGAGGTTGTGTATAAGTAATAACTTGGTCTGCTTTTTGAAATACTTCTATTGCTCTACCGATTGTATCTGTATCATTTAATTCAGATTTGAAACCACTATTGTGAGTATAAATGTCATTTGCAAAAAAACAATGTGTATCTTCAACACATATATCAATAGTTTCTTGTTCACCTAATAATTCAATACTTTCAATTTCTGACCATTCTAAATTCATATATTTATTTTTTAATTTTTTAAAAATTCTAAACATTTTAATAATGTTTGTAAACTATTTTCTTTATATTCTTTTTCAAAAATATGTAAAACTTTATAACCTCTTTTTTCTAATTCTTCTTTTTTAATTTTATCTCTTTCAATTTGTTCTGGTTTTTTATGCCAATAATTACCTTGAAATTCAATTATATGATTATGACTTTTAAAATCTAAAAAACAAAATTTATAATTTTCTAATCCTAATCTTACCCAATATTCACCATTTAATTCAGCGAAATAAGTATGGCTTTTATCGCTTAATTGTTCATAAATTTCCCAGAATAATTTTTGAGAAATTTTACTATAACCTTTTTTAAGAAAGTTTTTTAAACCTTTCATACAAGCATCTAACCAATTTTGATATTTCTCTTTTCCTAATTCTTTACCATATTTTTCAATAAAACATTGTAAACTTGTTCTAAAACCTTCCGATTGTTTTTTTGAATATTCATTAAAACGTTTTGTTCCATCTTCTTCCCCATATTTTTTAATAAATGCTTTTTTAGAAGTATGATTCATTGAACTTAAATACTTTTCATGTTCTTCTTCCCAATTTGTAAAATTATCTTTAAAATATTCTATAGAAAATCTATATTTCTGTCTATTACTTTTTTTAAACCATGTTTCTTCACCTTTTTCTTTTCCATATTTATTAATTAAACTTTCCAAAGTTAATCCATTATTTTGTTTTATACCTAATTCTTTTCTTTTTTTATAAGCTAATTTTCTATCATTTTGGTATAAATCCCATTTTTTATTTCCTTCTTCAAAGCCATAACGAATAATCATATTTTCTCTTGAAAGTTTAAATTTTTCTTTTTTCTTTTTTTCACATAATTCATTACCTTTTTCAATACCATATAAAATATGGTATTTTTTCTTATAATAAGGTTTTTGTCGTTCTTCTTGGCTTAATAAACTTATTTGTTCAATTCTACTTTGTATTTCAAATTCATCACTAAAATTTTCTTTAATAATGTCAATGTACTTTTTTAATTTTTGTTTGTTCAGCATTAATTTTATTTTTAATTACTGTTGCAAACAAAGTTTTTATTTCGTTTGTAGTTTGAAACCTATATCCATTCCTGATTCTAAAGAATATAAACCTTTATCGGTTGGAAATTCATGTTTTGCAGAACAAATAATTTCTTTACCATTTTTTAATTTTATTTTATAAACTGCTTGTTTTTCAATTGGGAATTTTTTAATTATTTTTTTATAACCTTCTTTTGTTAAAATTTTATCACCTTCATTTACATATTGTATTTCAATTTTCCCTTTATCTTCAATTTCAACAATTGTTTTTAAATCAAGACACCGATTAGTTTGAAAAACCGCATATCCAGGTATTTTTTCTTCCTTTAATAAATCTTTTAATTCTTCAGTAAGTATTTCATATTTTTCATTATCATCTTTAGCTCTATAACCTTTAGGTAGTTTAAGTTGATTTAAACCGTCAATACAAATTAAATCTGGGAAAAACCCTAAAGACTTACAATATGCTATTTGAATTTTTATATTTGCTAAAGTCGCATTTCTTGCTTTATCTTCTACTACTTTAAAATTTGCAAAAGTTTCATCTTTTAATCTTTCAATCGCATTTTTTTCATTATTTGGAATATCATTTCTTTCAACATCTAATAACCCAGCTAAAACTTTTTCCATAATTACTTCAGCAGATTCTTCATAAGTAAAATATAAAACATTTTTACCTTTAAAAGCAGCATCACGAGCAATTGCTGCTAAGTTATTACTTTTTCCAAAATTAGAAGGTGCTACAATAATACATAATTCTCCTTCAGTCATTCCTTTACCTTTATTTATATTTAAAGTAAAAGTCGGGAATAAACTTTCCACGAAAGAATTATATTTTCTTTTGTCAAATACTTTCTTTAAATCTTCTCGTAAATCTAAAATTCTAGCACTTTCTAAATTTGACTTCATATAAGATTCAAATGAAAGTTTTTTCGCATCTAAAAAATTTCCTTGTTTTAATGCTTGGACAATTTTTTCATTTTCAGCCAAAGCATATTTTGTAAAACAGAAAGTATTGGTTTGTTCTTCAATAAAATCTTTATTTTCTAATTGGACTTCTTCAATATTTTTTAATAGTTTATCATAAACTATCATTTTCTCCCCAGCATTTGTAAGTAATATTTTTATATCATCAAAAGTTGGGGAGGCATGATATTTACCATAATATTCTTGGATTGTTTTAAAAATATTTCTCAAATAAATATCTGAAAAATAAATATCTTTAAGTGTATTGATAATTGAATAAGTAAAAACTCTATCTTTTATTAATAATGAAATTAATTTTAATTGAAATTCTTTCCCATACTTAGAAAAATCCTTTGCTTCAATAATAAAACTGTTTTCTTTTGTGCTAATTTTTTCTTCATTCATAATTATTTATTTTTTTAATATTTTAATGGTAAATGATTTTTAACAAACTTAAAAGAACTTAACCATACATCATCATTAAAATTTCTGTATAATTTTCCAAAACTTGTTTTAAACATTTTTACTTTTGCTGCCATTAATGAAAGTTTATTAATTTTTTGTTCTTCAAGTTGAATTTTAACAATTTCTCTTTGTTCTTCATTAATAGAATTTTCATCTAATTTCATTAAAGCATAAGCTAGATTCATGTCATCTTCTAACAATAAAGTTTTAGCTATTGCATTTTTTTCTCTTGTTTTAAATTCATCTGTTTTAAGCGATTTAATCAGTTCTAAAAACTCTTTAATATCTTTACATTCATTTTCTAATAACATTGAATTAAAGCAGTTAAAAGTGTCTTCTCCAACGCCTTTAATACCTTTCACTTTATCTCCTTTGTCACCTAACATAATTTTTCTGAAAATAAAATTTGAAGGTTTTATTTTAAATTCATCCTCAATTTCTTTTATCCCATATAATTTCTTTTCTCTCCAACGATACACAAATATTCCAGGTTGTATTAACTGTAAATAATCTCTATCATTGGCAATTATAATTACATCAAATTCATCTTTGTTTTTTAATGCCATATTTGCTATTACATCATCAGCTTCAGCATAAGGAACCATTAACATTGTTATAGGTAAAAGTTTTATAAATTCAAATATTTTTATCATTTGATTTTGATAAGCACCCTCTACACCATATACTATATTATCTTCCCCTTCCATAATTTCTACTTTACTTTCCCTCTTTTTTATAATTCTTCCATTTTTATAATCGGGATAAATTTGCCTTCTTCTTTCACCAGCTTCTGGGCCATCTAAATTAAAAATAATTTTTGTTGGTTTAAATTTTTCTGTCCATATTCTTATTAAATTCATTGTAGTAAGATATACTCCAATTGGATAAGTATTATGGTCAACTATTGCATTTACTGCTGGTAAAGAATTTTGTGCGATGATGACTCCTAAACCGTCTATCATTAAAAGTCTAGGTTTACTACTTAATTGTTCACTCATTATTGTTATTTTTTATTCCCAATCAAAACCATATGGTTCAGGTATTTCATAATCTTCTAAATCTTTTTTACTTGTACTAAATTCATTTCTTGTTTCCATTACACCTGGAATCATACCTGGGTAGTCATAAAGAACTATACATCTTCTTGCAAAAATTCCATCTGAATTATGAATTGAATTTGTTGGAGTGAGAATTATATCACTATCAAACATAATTAATGCCTGTAAATCAATAGACCAAATCTTTTTACCAGCTTTTAATTTATAATATTTTTTTTCATTCATTGTTATTGTTTTTTATATGTGCACCTGGAGTTGATGGGTATATTTTTAAATCATAAATTCTAAAAGTATGTTCACCGTCAAAATAATCAGTAAAAGAAGATAAAGTATCTTGGCCTTGTTTTATAGAAATCCAAAGGTCTTTCTTTTTAATTTCAATTAATTTCCTTTTAAAAAAATATTTTTTTAAGAACTTCTTAATTTTTTTCATTATTTAGATTTTAAAATAAAAAGTTCCCATTTTTAAATAAAATTAATAATATCTTCTAAATATTCTGTTGATTGTAAAATAATTTTTTCATATCCTGTTTCTTTTTCAATTTCATCAATCCAATTATCCCAATTAGCATCAATTAACTTAATAAATCCTTCAGGGCTTCCTCTTTGCTTATATCTTTTAATGTATTCAGATTTTAAATACTTAGCAGGATAAACTAAAATAAATTCTATTCCAGCTTCTAACATTGCATCTCTAACTACTTTATGACTAGATACAAATATTAAATCAGTTTTATTTTTATTTTCTGTAATATGTTCAATGTAATTACCTGGAAATAATGTTTTATCAAATGTAGAACTATCACTATCTAAAATTCTTAAAACTCCTTCTTGAATAAAACTTTGATAATTATTGAAAATATAACTTTTACCTACACCTGGAAACCCTGAAATAATTTTAGCTTTCCTACTAATTTTAATCTCAATATTTCTACATATTTTATATGTTTTTTCAAAAATGTCTTTAGCAACCAACCAACGTTCATTTTTAATACCAACACAAACATAATTTAAGCCAAATTCACCCACAAATTTTTGGCATTCAATACTATTAATATAAGGTACTTCTGTTGTTTTATTTAAACCTAAAGACGCAATTGTAAATCCATCTTCATCACCTGGCATAAATAATTTTGCTTTTACTGTACCAACTTTTTTATAAGTTTCGTAAAATAAACTTTGTCTATATTCTTGATATTCTTTTTCTTCCATTTATTTTTTATTTTTTCTAGTGATATAGTCATTATAATAGTCGCAAATAAAATGCCCAGCAACAATTCCTTCAATAGTATTTTTATTTACAAAATCTTCAAATAATTCCAATTCTTTTATAGACTCAAGAAATTTTTTCATTCTTGGTGTAAACCATAAAATCCAATCTGTTAAATCAAATATTTCTTTGTTTTTTGAATTTCTAAATGTATAAACAAAAAATGGAATATATTCATCTTTTGGAATAGCATATTCATATTCATTGTTCTGTAAAACTTCATCAAGTTGATTTAATTTTAAATTTAAAAATTCTTTTTCTTTTCCTTCTAGTTTTACTAGATAACCTGTGTTTGTAAAATCTTTCATTGTATTAATTTATTTTTCTCTCATGATATGTCCTTTGGTCTCCACAAGATTGACAAGTACAAAGATTTTCATCTTTATATTTTTCAGGCTCACTTGAATTAAAAATATACCCAATTAATGTAGTTGTGTAACTTTCACTTCCACAAATAGGGCATTTTTCTCTTTCTTCGCGATATTTCTTCATAAATTTTTCATATTCTAAACTTTTTTCATTACTTGTAACAAGTATAAAAGGTGCGAAAAAATATCCTTTATCTAAATTTTTTTCTGACTCTGATACAGTATTAACATCAGCATTTTTTACTTCAACAGTTCCAAAAAAATTAGAGTTTACTTTTTTTGTAGCATATCTACTTTTTATTTCTTTCATTTAATTTTTTATAAAATTCATAATCTTGTTTTAAAATCCCTAATAAACTTCCATTACCACTTTCATATAACTTAATTATAAATTCTTTTGATACTATTACCCACATTTTAAATAATTTTGTTTTATTAAATAATCATATAAAGATTCTTTATTCCAATAAAAAGGTTCACCTGTCGTTCCATCCCAGCACATTGGATTCCCTTTAGTATATAATTCTTGTTGGGAACTATTTTCTTCATAACAAGAAATATGTTCCCATCCTTCTTTTGAAAATAAAGACTCACCTAATAATTTTATTACACTATAAAATTGATCATTGTAATTTATTAAATCAACAAAATTTTTATATAAAATAGAAGTTCTATTACTAATTTCTTCTTGTAACTCCAAAAAATTTATAAATTCTTCTTTTGTCATTATTCTGGATTTATATCATCAAAAATTACAGGAACAATTGACTTTAATTCTAATAATAAAGGATTCATTACTTCTCTAATTTGTGGGTGTGCAGCTTTAGAAGTTCTTAATTTAAAAATATGTCTCCACTCCCTGAAATTAGTAGTTACAACCAATTCAGTTTTTAATGAATTAGGTAATACACTTCTTGCTATTTGTGGTGATTCTCCAGCATCTATCATTGCTTTATAAGCATTTTCAGCATATTGCATTGCATCCATCCAAATACCTAAAGTAACATTTGGATTTTTAAGATGTTGTTTAATATCTATAAAACTACATTCCCCACCTTTATTTTCTTTTGTGTAATTAATATATCTTGTTGATTCTTGCGAAAAAGCACATAATCTATGTCTTACTTCTTCATGACTAACACCTCTATCATTTACAAAAACAACCGTCATAGAACTATGTTCAATTACTGATTCATGATGATAAGTATGTAATAACTTATCTACAAATTTAATATGACTTTCATCTGTAATCATATCTTCAGATTTATAACAAGTTCTACCTGCTTTTTCAATCATTTTAGATTGATTAATTAATTGCTCTTTTGGAGTAAGAATTATATACCCCGCCTTTACTACTTTCATAATTTTTATTTTTTAAATATTATTTTTTGAAATCTTTCTGTATTTTCTAAACATTCTGTTGTTACAGCAATTTTTCCTTTTTCATTTAATTTTTGTAATACAACTAAGAGTGGTTTATCTCTTGCATCTCTGGCTAAGAAATTAGTTTCTTGTATATCAAATTCAATTATTTGGAATACACAATAATTTTCTAAATTTAAAAACAAATCGCCTTCTTTTAATGTACAATTTTTTTTCAAATATATAAAGTCAATTAAATCTTCTTTTGTGGCTTTTTTAGCATATTTTTTAAATATCCAGACTCCATCAGAAAATTTTGTATATTCAATAGTGCTGTCTTTAACTTTTTCAATTTGACCAATAGGATGTTTTTCAACACCAAAACGATTTTTAAATTTCCAAGAAGCAGTTGAATAAACTAAATCACCAATTTTAAATTCTTCGTCTGTATTTATAGGGTAACCAGAACCTTTCAAATTTTCTATTGTAAAATTTTCATATAAATCTTTTAAATTTAAAACCAATTCTTTACTATTAAATATTTTACTTATAATAGTGATTTGAATATTTTTGTAATCAATATTTTCTTCATTGGAAATAACTCCATAATTTATTTCTTTTATTAAAAACGCTTCACTTGTATGTTTATGTTTTAAATAAAATTCAAAGTCGACAAATTTAATTTTTATTTCATTTAAGAAGTTCAAATAAACAAATTCTAATTTGTTTTCTAAATCTTTAATTCTTTGATATTCAACAATTGAATCCTCATCATTTTCTTCATCAAAATCTTCAAACTCACATAAAAATTTTATCGCATTATTTTCACCTATAATAGGATTAATTATAAGTTCTATATTTGTATTTTGAAATTGTTCTTGAAGACTTTCTGTTGTTTCTTGTATAAATTGTTCTGTTTTTTCTAAATCACTTCCAAAAGAAGATACATTCAAATCTACACATAGTAATTGTTTTTTCATTATTTTTATTTTATATAAATATAAGTTTTTTAAATTAAAAAAGAGACTTTTTAGGTCTCTTTTTATTAATTTTTTAAAATTCTTTTATTCTTCAGAATCAACCGATTCTTCTTCTACAACATTTTTAGTTTTTGCAATTGCATAATCGTCATCATTGCTTGCAGTAAAATCAATATCTTCTGTTTCCATTTTATAATCATCAAATTTAAATTTAATAGTCAATTTATCTATTAAACATTCTTTTAATTTATTATAAAATTCTTCATTTTTTTGTAAAATTTCTATCCAATCATTTTTATGAAATTTACCTAAATCGTTAGAAAAAGCTACAATTTCATGATTATTACCAATTGGTTTAATTATACCATATTTAACTAATTGTTCAAACCAACATTCTTCATCAAACAAACCTTGAGAAAAAATAATTCTAAATTGACTTCTTCTATCAGCAGGTGCAGTTTTATTTTTTATCGTAAAAGCTGTGACCTCATAACCAATAGTTGTTTCATTTTCTTTATTTGCTTTAGGTTTTTCAGGTTTTTCAATTCCGCTTTTTTTACCACCTGCTTCTTTCCAAGCTAACATTTCTTTTTCATATTCTAAATCAAGTGTAGGGTCTTTTACAACAATTTTAGTTTTACCTTCTAAATGCACTCTAATAGAAGAATAAAAAGGAATTGCTTTCCCACCAGGAACAATCCAAGATTGCCCATAACCTGAAGTATTATCTCTAACTTGACTTACAAAATATAAACAAGCATTAGCTTTTGATAAATAAGGGATAATTTTCTTCAACGCTTTTCCTAACTGTTTAGCTTTTCCCATAGCAACATTCATATTATATTCATATCCAGACTCCATCTCTGCATCAGTTTGTAAAGCTGTTGATGAATCTATAACAATAAATGTAGGTTTCTTTTTTAAAGCTGGAACTGATGCAATAGTTATTAAATTTTGTTGTAAAGCCTCAAATAATTTTTCAATTTCTGGAGTATCAACATAGACTAATTTCGTTAAATCTATACCTAACATTTCCATAAATTTTTTGTTACCACTTTTTTCTATATCAGCGAAAATTGATATACCGCCAGCTTTTTGACAATTAGCTAAACCTACATATCCTAAGGTAGATTTTCCTATACTTTCTTTACCGAAAACTTCTACAATTCTACCACAAGGCCAACCTCCATCTGGTTTATTACTTAATGCCATATTTAACATTAATGAACCAGTATCAATCCAATATCTTATTTCGGATTCCATGTGAGTACCTAAAGTTGATGAATTAGGGGAAATTTTATTATGTTGCCCAATTAATTGTGCAAATATATCATCTAAAAGATTGCTTTTAGCTTCTTCTTTTTTTGCCATTCATAATATTTTTAAATTATTTAATAAAATAAAAAGGAGGAAATAAATCCTCCTTTTTTAAAGTTTATCTACGAAGTGAATTTAATTTACTTTCTGTTTTAGTAGTTTCTGGCTTTTTTTCTTCTTCAATTTCTTTTTCATCATCGGTATCAACATCAGCTAAAACCCTAGCTAAATAACCATCAACTAATTTTTTTGTTTCTTCCGTTGATTTAGAATAATTAAATTCAGAAATCGATTTTAATTCATTCCTCCAATTTTCTAATTGTGATTCAGAAAATCCTTTATAATTCTTTTTATCTAGCTTATATTGTGTAGCTGGTGCTTGTGTTGAATCATAATTTATTATTACTTTTTGTGGTGCTTTGTCATCATAAAAATAAAGTTCACCTTCTTCTAAGTCTGTATTTCTTATCCATTCATTTAATTGGTTCATTATGCTTATTGATACTCTCAACCATTTTAAACCTTCAGCAATTGTTGCTTCTGAAGCAACATTAATAACAGGTGCATAATATTCTAATTTTTGAGCAATTGGTTGCCATATACTTTTATTCTTCGTATAATCTTCGTCTTGCAAATCTTTTATAATATTACAAACGATGCAATTTTCATTTTTATTTTCTTGGTCACATGGAATTGAATAATAAGATACTTCTTGTAAGCCTGCGTGAATTCCCCATAATACAAATGGGTCTTCCGCATCTTTTGGATTTACAAAAACAATTTCATTTTTCCCTTTTTGTAATTTTAAAAACTTTCTTTTCTTTTCTTCTGCTAATTCTTTAAAATCAATTCTACCTTTTGGTTTGTTTTTCCCTAATGTCGCGTTTAATTTTTCTAATACTGAACTGTACTCTTTTGCCATTTTTTAAATTTTTAATGTTAATAATTATGAAACTTTTTTAAATTTTTATTTATATAAATATATTGCTTTTTAATGCAAACTTTTTATTTTTTAATTACTTATTTTTTATCTATTTTTTATTCTTTTTCAATTAATTCTTCAATATATTTTCTTGCTTGATGATAAGGATATTTTATTAAAAATTGTTTTGGAGTTAATTTGTGCATTGGTAAATACGACTTCCATTTTTTTGCTTGTTCAGATATTTCTTTTATTTCTTTTACTTGAATTACTTCTGGCAAATCATCCATTTCCTTTTGTGTAAAAATATGTGGTGATTCTTGGATTAATTCTTTTTCATTGCACATTGGCATTGGAACATTTTCTGCTGCAATTACTTTTTCTAAAATATCTTTATCAATCATTTCAGAAATTGCTTCACCTGCTTCTTTCAATTGTTCAGGTGTTATAAAATCTAAAATATCAACTTCTGTTGTTAAAATATCAGCAAGTACATTTTCTGCATCAATAGTTTTAGGTTCAAATATTTCATCATTTAAAATTTCAGATAATTCAACTTCAGGATTTGTATTTTCTACAATATCTTTTTTCTTTCTACCTCTTTTCTTTTCTTCCGCCATTATATTAATTCTTTTGGATTTTCTTTTATTAATGAAGACCCGTTATAAATTATGTTTCTACGATTAGGCATGGCAAATTTCTTTAGCCTCCCATCATTTTCTAAAAAACCTTCTGCAACTATTTCTTTTAAACTTTGTTTTAAATTTTCTATAAGAATAATTTGTTCATTTATTTTTTTCTCAATTAAACTTATATATATATTAAATCTATATAAAACAAATAAAAAGAAAAATAAAACGATTAAAAAAAATATTAAAATATATATCATTATTCTTCAATTATTTCATTAATTGGATTATAAATATTAGTAAATTCTTCAATTCTATTTGAATCACTACCCATTACAATAACATTAATAAATTTTCTAATATCTTTATCAAATTGTGATAAAAATTGTTTTTTAACTTTTTTTATAATTTGATTTTCAACTATAAGAGTACCAAACTCATTTTCTTTATTTCTTGTATCTACATAGATTATAATTATTTTCTTTTCCATTACCCAAATAATATTTTTTTATCGTTAAAATTTTTACCGACTTTAGCTGCATAATTCTGTTCCATCAACATTTCATTATCAAATTCTTCAAATAAAGTTATTTCTGGATTCTGTTTATATTTTATATATAAATTTTCATCTAGAACAGCTTTTTTTATTTTACCAGATTGTTGATAAATAATATATTTCTTTTTCATTTAATCTAAATTTATTTTTTGTTCTTTTAAGTTAATTTCAGAAAACAAATCATCGATTTCTTCATTAAAATTATTATGAATTTTATTTTTTAATTCGATAGTTTGATTTATTCTATCATCAATTACTTTTACTTTATTAATTGATTTAATTTCATTCCTAATTTCATTTACAAATTCTTCTCTTAACATTAATTTTCTATTTCAAATTTATAGATTATTGTATCTTTAAAATTTATTTTTTCCGTTTTATATTTAAATTCTGGATTCCCTGTTTTACTAAAAGCATAAACTCTATACATTGTAGGAGTAATTTCTTTCCCTGTTAATTCAGAAAATAAAAATGTAGTTAAACCGCTACCAAAATTTATAATATAATCAACTAGCTCAATTTTATTTTCATTTTTTAATTTATTAAAAATTTCCTCTCTATGTTTCTCATCAAAATTATTTGTATCCAATTGAAAAACAAAACATTTTTTCTTTTTCTTAAACATTTATAAAGTAGATAATTTTTAATTTAATTTTACAATAAAAATTAATTCCCCAATATTTACAAAGGGGAATTATTGAGAACAACGTCTGCGGGCTCATAACCGTAGCGGGTGTTGGACTCGAACCAACAATACTCAGGGTAATTATTTATTGTTAAAACTTATTTATCTAACTTAGAACCCTGTTAGCCTACCCAGGCTTGTACCCGCAGAATATGTGTCTGAGTCAAACAGAATCTAGGTCTTTTACCTAACATATTATAGAAGCGGGAGTCGGAAACGCTCCGAACGTGCCTTTCGGCCATCGGGTAATGAACCCGTGGACTTTGACTTCTAGTCTATCCCGCAGAAGTTACATCTGAGTTAAACAGATTCTAAGTCTTTGCTTAATAACTTACTTTGTTTTTATTTATATAAATATAAAGAACTTTTTTTAAATAAACAAATAAAATTTATTTTTCTTCATTATTTTCTTCATCTTTTGGTTCTTTTAAACCATTATCTTCTTGTGAACCAAAAGCAACAGGTAAACCATTTTCATCTTCTGGCATTGGAGTTTCACCTTGTGGTAATTCCTCAGAAGTTTCTCCACTTGTTCCTTCAGTATTACTACCACCAGTTTCTTCATTTGGCATATTAAAAGTATCACTAAACCCTCCACCTCCACCACCACCACTAAATCCACCTCCACCTCCTGAATTTCCAATATTATTTGATTTTTTGTTTTTATTTTTTTTATTATCTTCCCCGCCTAAATTTTCATTATTGCCATTTTCCCAAGAAAATTCTGAATTACTAATTTTTGCGTTAGGTTCTTTAAAAATAGATTTTTTATCTACTACATAATCTCCTAAATTATTATTTTGAACATTTTCAATTTCAATATCATACCTTCTTCCTTCTTGTGCACCGTTATCATTAAAGAATTCAGGCGTAATTTCATTTTTAATATCATTAACATGACAAATATAAGATTTACATCTTTCTATTGTTCTTTTTAAATCTTTAACAAAAGTGTTATTAAAACTATCAATTAATCTTTCTTTTGAAATATCATGTGTACACAATTTAAATAAATATTCCATAACTCCTCTATTAAGATAATTATCTTCATAAAAAATTCCACTATCAACTAAGTCTTTAATTAAAGTCATGTTTATTGTAGTGACATTTCCATTAGAAATGAAAGAAATCTTTTTAATAATTTTCATTCTATTTTCTTTCATTTCTCCAATTAATTCTTTAAAATCTTCTTTTGAGACTACAATTTTTTCGTTTAATTCTTTTGAATTATGAAAAATATATCTTACGAAAGAAAATAAAATATCTTTCGGCAAATTAAAAAATCTTTCTTTAAAATTTTCTTCATCCAAATATCCTTCTAAAGATGAAAAATAAGGTCTTATTTTTTCTCTTATATCTTTTTCGAGATTATCAACATCTATTAAAGAAGTTTTTGTAAAATATTTAAAACACAATATTTTTTTCTTTTCTTCTAATAAAGATTTTTCCCATTCCTCAGGTAATTTACTAAAAGATAATTCTAGAATTTCTAATATTGTTTGCCAAAGGTCTTCAGGTAATATTTTTTTATTATCAAGTAAATCTTTTTCATTAGAAATTTTATCAATAATATCTAAACCACCATTATTAAATAATTCTTTTAATATTTTCTTTCTTTCTATTTTATCGTTCATTTGTTTAACTTAAATTTTCTAACATTGCTTTCTCTGCTTGTATAACACCTTGATTATAAGCCGCTAAAACATTTTTCTTTTCACTAAGATTTTTATAATTAGTTAAAACTTTATTAAGAGTTTTATATAATTCTACTCTAGTATTATTTGAATTAGTTTGTAGATTTATTATAAATGCGTTTAAATATTTTTTCCCATCTTCAAAACCTTGTTGTTTCGCTTTTTCAAGATTTATATTTGGCCCAGGTATTTGTTGTTGAGTATTGTTATTTTTCTTTAAACTTAATAAATCATCGGTTTTAAATACTTTACCTGTAGGTTTATAATTTTGTTTTACTTCTTCTTTCATTAATTTTCTATAATCCTCATTATTTTCAAACAAAGATTGAATTTCTTCTGGATTTCTTTTTACTAAAGTATTCATATCCATTTCTGGCTCATTACTCGCAGCAGTTATTTTATCCCCTACTAAAATTTCTATTCTTTGTTTTTTTTCAGATTCAGTTAAAGTTAAACCTTTTTTATACCTAATAACATCTTGGTCATTATTTGGAGAAAGGCCTTGCATTTGCATATCTACCCTTTCTGCAGGTGTTAATTTTGTTAAATATTTTCCCATTTCTTATGAATATTTATGTTGTATTTCAAATTTTATTTCTTCAGCTGTAAACCCTAAAGATCTAAGTTCTTTAATTAATTCCAATATTTTTTCTGGATCATGGTTACTTTTAACTATGCCAGTATTTGTATTTTCTTCAAAGTGCATTCCATATAATGAACCATTATCTTTTTCAAAATTAAATTTTAATTCTTTAGAACCAAATTGTTCAGCAATATGTTTTCTATGTTCATTTTCAATTTCAGTTATACTTCTTTTGTCTTTAAAATTTCTTATTTTTACATCAGTCAAATCAAGTTTAGGTTCATTAACATTTTCTAACATTTGTTTAGCAACATTTGGTTTGAAGTCTGTTAAATATATTTTATCTGGAGTTTTACTAGAGATACTTACATTTTTATTAGCTTTTAAAAATTTACTTAAATCATGATCATCATATTCAGATTGCCCTAATTCAGTGTATTTATCAACACCCGCCATTATTTCATTTCTGTTCTGATATTTCGAAGGTAAACCATTTACATAGTTTTCTACATCTTCACTATCATTTGCGTCATAACCAGACATAGAAACTTCCAGCATAAATTTCTTGTTATAAAGTGTTCTATCATCAAAGTTCTTTGTTTGTAAAAATGGATTAGAAGCAATTAATTGCTTATTTTTTTTTCTTGCTTCTTCTAAAGTGATATTTTTTTTAATTCTTGCGTTTTCAATTTCCTGTAAACTTGAATTTTCATTAAGCTTCGATTTTTTTTCTTCATCCCATTCATAATAATTTCCTGCAAGTAATTCAATATTTTTTTTATCTTTTACTCGTTGTATTCCTATATTTTCTATTTTATCTTCTAATTCATCTTCCCAAATTGATATACTATTATTGCTCATTAATTTTTTTTAAATTTACTATTTTTTTTTAAATAAAACTATTCTTCATTAGGAATATCATTTTGCAAACCTATTTCACTCATTAAAGACATAGTTCTATTTAAATTATCACTTATTCCAATTCTCAATTTTGTTAAAGCTTCTTTCCAATTAGGGTTGTTTATATATTGAAATTTATAAGTATAAAGTGATGAAAAACAATCAGACAAATTTCCGCTAATATTTGCTAAATCTTGGAACAAACTTTCTTTATCTAATTCTTCCATTTCATTACTTTCCCTTAAAACTTTTTTAATACTTTCATCTAAACTTATTTTAAATTTCTGCCATTTTTTCTCTAAAATTTTAGGGTCAATTCCTTCTAAATTTTTATCTAAAAAATCATAATGTAAACCTATAAAATCTTCCAATTGACTAGAATCAAATTTTTCACCCTCGATTTCTTTAAATATTGTTGAAATTTTTGAATAAATTTCACTCTTTATTTTTTCTCTATCTTTTTGAAATTCTTTTAAAAATTTTTTCTTCATTTTTATTTTTAATTATTGTAAAATTATTGAATAATCACCGATTTTTTTTACATTTATTTCATATTCGTATAATTCTTTTAATTTATCAATATGAGAAACCGTAATTATATTTTTATAATATTTTGGTAAAACATTAAATAAATTAGGAATTTTCTCAAGATTATTTTCGTCTAATGTCCCATAGCCTTCATCTATTAATAAAGAAGTTAATTTTGGAATTTCAGAAACTTGACTTAATCCAACTTTAATACAAAGATTAATAATAAATGTTTCTGACCCTGAAGCAAATCCAACATCATCTTTTTCTTTATCTTCTGGGTAAAAGAAAGTAATATCTAATTCGCCAGCATCTTGATTTATTTCAAATTCAATTTCAAAATCAAAAATTTGGCCCACAATTAAATTTATTTGACTATTAATATCTTGTATTTTATTTTTTAATATAAATAATGGTAAGGAACTTTTATTGATAATCTCTTTATATTGCTTTAATAAATTATTTTCTACATCTAATTCATTATATCTATCAATAATTTTTATAACGTCGCTTTTTAACTTATTATTTTTTTCAATATTTTTTGTGTTATTTTTAATATTGTCATTTATTGTTTCAATATTTTTTTGAAAAATATTTCTTTTTTCAATATAAATATCATAATCATTTTTTATTTCAGAAATTTTATTTCTAGCATTTTTTATTTCTTCGTATTTTGAAATTTGTTCAGATTCATTTTTAATTTCTAATTCGATTTTTAATATTTGATTTTCTAACTCAATTTTTTCTTGTTTTTTAATTCTAACAATATTTTCAATTTCTTTTATTTTATCTACACATGATTTTATATTATCATTATAATCATTTGATTTTATTAACTCTTTTTTAGTTAATTCTAATTCTTTGTGTAAATCAACAATTTTATTTTTTACTTCATTTTTATTTTCTTCAGTAAAATTTTTACCACAATTTTTACAAATATCTATTTCAAGTTGTTTTTTATTTCTAAAAATATCATTTTCTAAAATTGAAATTTTACTTTCAAATGGTTTAATATCATTATATGATTTCTTATATTCAAATGTATTGACTTTATATTTTTCTTCAAATTCAAAAATAAGTTTTGGTAATTCCAAAGATACTTCTAATGATTTATTTAAAAAACTTATTTTTTCTTCTAAAGCAATTTTTTTGTTGTTTTTTAAATTAATAAATTCTTCTATCTCATTAATTTCTTTATATTCTCTATTAGCAATGTTTTTATAAAAATCATATGTTTCAACTAAATATTTATTTTTTAAATTTAATAAATCAAAATTATTTTTTTCATCTTCTAAAGTTTTTTTATTAGTTTGTAATTCAGATTCTTCTGTTATAATATCATTTATAATTTTTTCAACTGTATCAAATTTATCAATTTGTTTTTGCAATTCTAATAAAACTGCTTTTTTAATTTTAATTTCTTCAGATACTTCTTTTTCTTTTAATTCATAATATTGTAACCCTAAAAACCTATTGATTAATGATAATCTTTCAGCATTTTTACAATCCATGAATTCTACTTGTTTTTTTTGTGCTGAATAAAAACTCATCATTTCAAAAGAACTTTCAGTACCAAAAAACTTTTGTATTTCTTTTTCTGTTTCTTGTCTTTTTTCACCTTTTAAACTTTTTCCTCCAACTTCATAAAAGTCTAATTCAATCGTTACACCCCCAACTTTTTTAGGAATTAGTTTTCTTTTTATAATATATTCTATTCCATTTTTTTCAATTAAAATTTCTACATAACACTCTTTATCTCTATTATGTTTATTAATTAATTTTCTTAAAGTTGAAGAATTATTTTTTGTTGAATTAAATAAAACAAACTCAATTGCATTCATTAAGCTTGATTTTCCACTTTTATTTTGTCCTGAAATTCCAAATAAACCTGATTTATCAAAATCTATTATTTGTTCTTTTAATCCAAAACATAAAAAATTACTTACTTTTAAATTTAAAATAGAAAAATCACCGTATTCATAATCTTTAGATAAATCTAAATTTGAATTATATTTATTATCTAAAGAAATTATTTCATTTTTGTTTTCAATATTTAAATATTCAAGATAATCATTTAAAGAAGTAATTAAATTTTCTTTTTTATTATCAATATTAAGAATTACTTTATTTTTCTTTTCTATAATCGGTGAAAATTCTATTTTAAAATCCTTATATTGTTTTTTTAATTGTTGTATATCAGATTTTAAAACTAATTCAGGGTCATATTTAAAAATATAATTTTGAGTTTTATTTAATTCAGTTTTAAATAATTCTTTTATATTAGTTGTAACAGTAGAATAAATGTTTTTTATTTTTTTAGAAGTTGGAAAATATTTCTTACCATTCCATTCCCATACTAAATAATTCCCATCTACTTCCTCAGAAATTTTCGTCTGTATAAATGAAGAAGAATAAGCTATTTCTTGATTTCTGAAAGTTTGATATAAATGGATATCTCCAAGAAAAACATTTTGGCAGTCTTTAAATTCATCTATATCTATCCCTTCAGTTAAAACAAATCCACTTTCAGAAATACAATTTTTGACAGTCCCATGATATAATCCAATAGTATAATTTTTATTTGTAATGTTTGGTTTTTGTTGATTATCTAAACAAGACCATACTGCCCAATCAATTCCATAACATTCATATATTCCACTATTTTTAAAAAAATGTATTGGATTTTCAGATTCAGAATATAAACTATGCACAATAGGTGAAATTGAATCCAACCTTTCTGGGTTAGCTAAATTTAAATCATGATTTCCAAGAATAATAATTAGAGGGCAAAAAACTGAAAGATTATATAAAAGTTTTCTAGCTAAATCAATTTGTTCAGGACTTAATCTTAATTTACTATCAATTAAATCACCAGTGCATACAATTAATTCAGGTTTTTCAATTTCCATTTGTTTATAAAACTGATTAAATACATAATCATGAGCTTCAAACTTTTTATTTAAAAAAATATGTATATCAGAAATTTGTATAATTTTTTTAAGCATTTAATAGAAAATTTATTGTTTTTTGTAAATTGTTTTTTAATACATTTTTGTTTTCAATATACATTTGATTTAAGTCTTTATATTTTTGCGTATCAAAAATTATTATTTTGTTTACTCCATAATAATCAAATTCTTCACAGATTTTTAATTTGTCTTGAATACTTACTTCATTATCCAAAGCAAGTATCACATTTTTCCCAGAACAAAATTTATAAACTTCTGTTCCTACAATAACACCCGCTAACGGTATAGAATTAGGGGCTGAAAAACAATCATAAAACCCTTCTGTAACTATAATTGGAAATCTATTATTAATAAATTCCTTATAAAAAACTCTATTTGTTGTGGAAAAATTTTTATATGCTTTTGTAACTAAGTTATGTGAAGAATAACTTATTAGTTCATTATTCTCATAAAAAGGAAATATAATTGAATCTTCATGGAATAATAAATTTCTTTCATTAATCAATTCAATAGAAATCTCCCTTTCCTTTAGTAAATATTCTAATGCTTTTTTATTTTGTGTGACAGGAATACAATTATTCGGAAGTTTTACTTTTTTAACTTCTATTTTTTGTGTATTAATAAAATTATTTTGATTTTTTAATATTTCAATATCCCTCCAATTATCTTCATAAGAATAATCAGTTAATAATTTTCTTATATGTCCAGAATACTTACAAGCCCAGCAATTAAACTTTAAGAAATTTTTGTTTCTTTCATTTAAATTAACTTCTAGATTATATTTATTGCCGCCATCACAAATTGGACAATTAAATTTTAAACCTTGAAAAGTTTCTTTCCCGTCACCTAATTTATCTGATAAAAAATTATTTATTGTTTTTTTAAAACCTACCATATTTTTCAATTATATATGCTTTCCCTAAGATGTATGAGTCTGTCATGTCTCCACATTCAGTGGTATATACTTCTTTCTCTTTATCTTTTCCTTTAGTTATAATTCTTTTTGTAAAGTAACTTTCACCTAATATTTTTCTTGCAAATTCAAAAGCTAATTCCTTTTCTTCTAACATCTTACTAGCCCTAGCAATTTTATGAAAACCCGGAAATACTAATGCTCTTGCATGACGTACATTTAATCCTGTAATTTCTATCCCTCTATGTTTATAGATTATATATTGTCCGAAAACATTAATAAATCCTAAAGTTAAAATTACTTCATCACTTGACTTTCCTTTTTGAAAGTTTTTTAATCTGTCCTCAATTACAAATTCTGTAATAGGAAATTCTTGTAATAAACTATTTATGAAATTTTCCAAATACTCCGCTTTTTCTAATATTGTTTTACCTATTAATTTCTCAAAAGAAAGTTTAATAAGATTATATTCTTTATCAAATATTGAATACCCCACTACTGTTGAACTTAAATCAAATGCTAATATCATTAAAAATTTAAATAAAGTTATATTTATTCTTAATAATTACCAAATATTCTATAATTTTTATAGTAATCCCTTAAATCCCTAAAAACATATACCCGTATAAAATGCTTAACCAAATTTTTTATTTTACGATTTTAGTAAAAGTAGATAACTTTTATAGTATTTTTGTTGTATGACAGATTTAGAAAAATTCTACACAATCATTAAGAGATATAAGGTTTTTATTACTAAACCTATCACTCCAACTTATTTAGAGGAGTTGCTTGTAAAATTTGTAATGCTACCTGCATACGAAAAACATAAAGACATTCCTTTTGAAGAATTTATAAAAAAGTGTATAAAGAACCCTATAGGTTATTTGCTAGAATTAAGTTATTTGCTTGAGAATTCTTACTATGATATACATTTACTCAACAACTGTTTTAATGACGGTAGTGACGTACATTATGGGGCAAAAATCGAAGGTAAATGGTATTTTATAACACATAGAAAAAATTTGATGTCTTTACCTTTGTATCAAACTGAATTTAAAATAAAACCTAAAGATTTAAACAATATTTCTTATTTAACTAGCTACGAAAAAGTTTGTCCAAACATTTTAAAACATAATGTCGGTAGTATCAGAAAAAATATTATCACAGAATATCAAATGAAATATTTTAAGAAAACTTCATGATTTATTTTTTTATGTAATCAATAATCCATAGTTTTATAAAAATTATAGATGTATGGCATTACAATTAATAAAACAATTGCCTAACTTTGAAAAAAAAGTTATTGGCGAAAATAAAATTTCTATTGCAGAAATGTTCTGTGATACAATACAAGGTGAAGGTGTGACTTCCGGAGTTATTAGTACTTTTATAAGAACTAAAGGTTGTACTCTTAATTGTATTTGGTGTGATTCTTTAGAAGTTTGGAGATATGGAAATGAATATAGTTTTGAAGAAATTTTTGAATTATTTGAATCTGTTGATTTAATAAATAAATTTAAAAATGGACAAAATTTAATTTTAACAGGAGGGTCTCCTCTTAAACAACAAATACAATTATATAATTTTATTTCTTCGTTTATAATTAAATACGGATTTAAACCTACTATTCAAGTAGAAAATGAAGCTGTTTTAATGGCAACTCCTGAATTTGAATCTATAGTTGATGTTTGGAATAATTCCCCAAAATTATCTAATTCAGAAATGAAAGAAAATATTAGATTTAAACCTTTAGTAATTTCTAGACTATCACAATTAAAAAATTCATGGTTTAAATTTGTTATTTCTAGAAAAGAAGATTGGGAGGAAATTGAAAAAACATATTTACCTTTAATAAATAAAAATCAAATTATATTAATGCCAGAAGGTATTACTCAAGAAGACTTAAATAAAAATAGAAAGTTTGTAGCCGATTTAGCAATTGAAAATCAAGTAAGATTTAGTGATAGACTACATATTACTCTTTGGAATAAAAAAACAGGCGTCTAAAAACAATAAAAATTAAATATAATGCAAAAAAGAAATTTAGAGCTATTTATAGCTCAAACAGAAGAAGGAATGTATGAAGATAACAATCCTGATTATATTTTTAAATTAGAAGAAATTCGTTTAACACATCAAAAAGAAATTCAAGAAAAATTGGATTCTAAAATTTTTACAGGAACTAAATCAGAAATTTTAATTCAACAAAATAAATACCAAGAAGAAATAACTAAAGAATATAATGAAAAACTTTTGGTATTTTCTCAAGAATTAAAAACTAATTACAATGATACTAATGAAAAATTTTTTAATGAATTAAAATTTCAATTAGATTTATCAAATGAAGAAATAATATTTTTTAGAGAAATTTTAAATTTTAAATTAAATGGGCTTATTTCTTCTAAAGAAAAACAAGTAATTGCAATTCAAGAATTTATGTTTTATAAACAATTATTAATTGACGGAAATTTAAAAATTATTACTAATGAGTAAAACTAATGATATAATATCACACCATGATTTCGATGAATTCTTTAATAGTGATTCTTCTATTATTGATAACTTAGTAAACAGTCTGCAAAAAGAAAACTTAGATAGAATTTTGTTTTCTGAAGCTAAAGGGAATTTACTTGATACAATCAGTAAATACTTTTGGAAAGAAGATATACATCTTTATATTGCTAATGCGGGTAATGATAGAAAAAGTACTATTAATCTTAAATCAGTAAATGATATTAATAAGTTTATTATTGATATTAAAGAACGTAGAGGAAATAATTTAGGGATATATGACATTGCACTTTTGTATAAAGAATTCACTCCAGAAAATGTTTTTGAAAATAAAAGTAAGTTTGTAAAAATTGAAGATATTGAATATTTTATTTGCCCTATTGAAAAAGGAGTATTAGCAAATAAAGCTTCAGATTTGATGAATGGATGGAGTAAAGCTATTGAAAACAGCAATGAAAATAAGAAAAAAATTATTGGAATTCAGTTAAGAACAAATTTTTAATTAATGCAGTACCCAGATATAGAAAAGGATTTAGATTTTTTTGAAGGTGAAGTATTTTTTGTTTCCATGATGCCAGAATTTATTTGGTGTAATGCAAAAAAAGAAGTAGTACATTATGCTTCTGCACCTGATTTAAATAATGATTTATCTGTTATATCAACAGACTTAATTGAAATTACAACTAATTTACAGGATTATTTAGAAGAAAAAGATGTACAAAAAAATGATGTTTTAGTTTTTTGTATTAACAATCAATTTTTCCCACAAAACGATAAAAAATATATTAGATTAACAATAATAAAAAATCCCAAAAAAAATGAATTTAAAAGAGTATCAAGCAGCAGCTTGCAGAACAAACAAAGACTTAGGTTCTAGCCAATTAGTAAGGCTTCACATGATTATTGGTATGCACTCAGAGTTCAATGAACTTTATGATGCTATAGAAAAAAATGATTCAGTAGGTATTTTAGAAGAATTGATCGATGTTTGCTGGTATTTAGCTAATTATTCAACAAACATTGGATTAGAATTATGGAGGGTTTTTGAATTTGATAAAAACACATATTACTATTTACCTGAGAAAAATGATTTTGATGTACAATTGGAGTATGCAGTTTCAAAACTTACTAACATTGAGAAAAGAGCTTGGGTTTATAATAAAGAAACTAAAAGAGAAGTTTACATTGAAGCAATAATTGAAACCCTTAAAAGATTAAATGATGTTTGTGTTTATTACAATTTAGATGTAGAAATTGGAATGGGGAATAATATTAACAAATTAAAAGTTAGATTCCCAGAAAAGTTTAGGGAGGATCAAGCTAATAATAGAACAGTAGATTTAGAACGTAAAGAATTAGAAAAAAACTTATAAAAATGACTTTTAAGAAAAAAGAAAAAATCCATTCAGAAAATTTTTGGAATGATTTAATGTCAAATAAAATAAATTTAAAAGAGATTTTACTTTTTGAAGATGAATTAGAAGATTGCGAAAAATCAATTAAAATTTTAAATGAATTGAAATCTGAATTAGAAAAACAAAATAAAATAATTTATTTTTAATGAGAGAAATACTTTATATCGACATGGATGGAGTTGTTTGTAATCTTACCAAAAAAATTCTTGAATATAATCCTACAATTGAAATGGAAAATTTTGATGAATTTAATATGTCAAAATTTAATGAAATTTGTTTAAACAACCCTAGAATTTTTAGAGATTTAGAACCTATTAAAGATGCAGTAGAGTCAATTAAGGAATTAACTGAATATTATAACTGTTTCTTTCTTTCAACTCCAATGTGGATTTTACCTGAATCTTATATGGATAAAAGATTATGGATTGAAAATCATTTTGGTAATTTGTTTGAAAATAAATTAATTCTTTCACATAGAAAAGATTTATTACAAGGAAATATTATTATTGATGACAGAAAAATTAATGGAGTTGAAAATTTTAAAGGTCTTCATATTCATTTTGGTCAAGAAGAATTTCCTGATTGGGAAACAACAAAATTTTATCTTAGAAAAAAAGCAGTTTTAAAAAAATGGGAACTTGAAAAAATTTTTCTATAAAGTAGATAAAATATATCATATCTTTGTGTTGTAAACAAAAACAAAGTATATGTTAGATAAGAATAAGAAAATTACTTTAGCTACTGTAAAAAAATTCATTAAAGAAAACATTAATGAATTATACATTGAAAATCACTCCACTTTTGATGGAATGATAGATGGGTCTATTCCTTGTAAAAGTGGGTTTAAAAATGTAATTACAACTGACGAACAATCAGAACATAGATTAGGCATTAAAGGTGCTTGGTTTGTAGGTAGAAGTAGAGATTATTTTACTTATTTTAAAAACAACGAATTTATTGGAATTGAAGTTTACAATTCTTGTGATAATTTTACAATAGCAATAAAAAATGTTAAATTTAATTAAAAATATTATTTCTATTTCATTAATTTTAATTGGAATTTTTGGGTTCTTTATTGCAATTTTACAATATGCAATAATATTTATTTGGAATGGATTAATTCATACACAAGTTAATTTTTGGGGTTTATGGTTTGTGCTATTATTTATAGTTGGTGTATTTATTATAATATTAGGCCCAAAAAATAGTGATTTAAGTAAAAATAAAATAAAATAAAATATGATAAGAAAAATTTTCATTAAGTTGCTTTTAAAGCATTCAAAAACTAGAATAGATAGAATTTTTATTCAGAAAATTTTATTCCAACAAATTTTGAATGAGTTTACTGAAGACAATAAAATTACTTGCTTTTCTACAGCAATTGGAGAAACTTTAATTAGTAATGAAATATTTTTAAAAGCTACAAGTATTGAAAAATTAGAATACCTTAAAAGAATAATTGATAATGAATTTGATTATCAAGTTGAAAGAATTCATAAAAAATAAATATAGCAATGGAGAAAAATTCAAAGAAGTTGTTTAATGGTACAGTCCAAGCAAGACAACGAAGAGCAAGAGTAATTAGTCGTTTAGAAAAGCAGTTAAAATCTGGTACAAAGCCAAATCCAGAAAAGATAGCTGGTAATTCAAGTAAAATTCCTTTATCAGAAAGTGATATTGTAAGGATTGGAAAAGAAATTGAAATTTTAAAACAAAGAATTTAAAAATTATGGGAAAGCATTTAAAGAAAGCAACAAAGAAAATTACCCAACGTCAAAAAGAATGGGAGTTGCAAAGTTCAGAACTTAAAAGAGCAACAACAAAGCCTGGTTCAATGAAAAAGAAAAGTAAATAAAAAAATTAAATTCACTGAAGATAAATCAGAAAGTTGATTAAACACGGGAGCTGACTTGTTCAGATAAACACTAGAAATTCCTGAATGTAGAAATACATTGGTTACTTTTAAGATTGCTAAGAATCTGTTGATTTATTGTAGGGTAACCCTAATTAGATTAATTGTAAAAGGGTATATAACGTAAAATAGTTAAGAACAATATTTTCTTCTAACTATTTTACAAATATACAGAAAAATTTATTATTTTTTTTTATTTTACCCATAATTAAAGGATGTACAATATTTAAATATCTTAAAAGAGAGAAAAATATTTACAAAAGTACCGTGGAAACCACGGAATCTTTGATCGTAAGAGCATAAAAGCCTTTGGAGAATTCTTCATTAGAAGAATCTAAGAATTAGGAAATAAAAAATTTTAGTAGTTTTTAACTATTTTTAATTATTTATGTGTTTAAGAATACTAAGAATATCATTAATAAGTGGTTGACAGTTTATTTAGGGATAAAGACTGCATACTTGGTAGAGTATTTTTTGAAACATTGTAGGTCAATAAATAATACCTCAAACGATTAATTGAAGAATTATTCCACTTAGAAATGGATGAATTTAATAAAAGGAGTAAAGTAAAATTTACTCCTTTTTTATGAAAAGTAGATAAAATTCTTCTTATCTTTGTTGTGTAAAAAAAACAAAGTAATTATGATAAAGTCAATAGTTTTTTATCAAAGTGGTGAAATAGTTGGAACTACGCAGCCTAAGTGTTTTTTGGAAAATTTCCAAGGTGACTTAAATGAAATGACTACAAGGTTAATCAGTCATGATTGGTGGGAACAAACACCTTGTAAAATGTATAATGTTAAAGAAATCGAGATTCCTGCTTGGATGAATGAAGAACAATTTTTAAATTATTATGTGTCATATAGATTCGCAGTTGCTTATGGAATGCCAACAAATGTTTCTGAAGTTGAATTTTTTCAATGGATGAAATTAGAAGAATCTGAAAAACATTTTGTTGGGTGGTATCTTAATAAATACAAGAACACAAAAAACACCGTACATCAACAAATTAAAGGACAGATAGTTAGTTGGTTAAATGGCGAATTAGGTTCAAATTTTTCTGTTTTAAAACATACAATGTCATACGCTAAGAAATATTATCCAGCTTATGAATACAGAAGAGTTTCTGAAAGGATTTATAATTCATTTTAAAATAAAAAATTATGGAATATCTTTATCGCCCAATGGGTATTGCATTAAGTAAATTGTTGGAAAGTGAATTAGATGACGAACATCGTAAGATTGTAGAAATTTTAAAAGATATTCCTAATCCAGAAAATTTAATTGTTACTATTCCAAATGATTTTGCAAAAAATTTATCTGCTGATAATTTAATTGATTTAAAAGAAACTTTAATTAAAGCACCGGATTTTCAAATTACTTCTTTATTAGAAACAAACAAAAAAACAAGAGGAAGTAAATTTACCCCTGCTAAAAAGAAACGTAAAAAATAAAATTTTCTGTATATTTATAAAAATTAGATTAATGATTTTTTATAAATTATTCAAAGAAAATAAAGACGGAACAGTTTCTTCATTATTTATTAACAAAAAAGAAAAGTATCAATTTAATCAATGGATTGAAGCAAAAGAATATCCTACAAAAGGTTATAAATTTCGGCCTTATTTTCATTGTACAGAAAATCCTTTAGCACCACATTTAACTTTAAAAAATAGAGTATGGTGTAAAGTAGAAACAAATGATTTTATAGAAATGCAACGTCCAGAATCACAAGGAGGAAAATGGATATTAGCTAAAAAAATAAAAATTATAAAATGACAAATTGGATTAATATTGATAAACAAAAACCAATAGCTACTGAAAGTGGTTGTTGGGATGGGTTAAGAAGCAGTCGTTTACTTGTAGCTACTACAAGTCGCACCTACCATGTTGTTTATATGTATGAAGGTATTCTGGATGGTAGTGAGTTTTGCAATTTTTATGATGCAAATGATTTTGAAATTAGCAACATAAATTTTTGGTCTGAAATAGACGAAATTATTTAAATATAAAAATATAAAAATATGATATCAGAAGAATTAAAAGAATTATATCAAAAAGTTAAAGAATATGTTTTTATCAAATACGGATGGGAAGTAGAAAATGTTACCATTGAATATAATGGACAAATATATGCAAGCAGAACTGATTATTGTCGTGGAGATTCTGAAAATACAAGTGTATATATCAACGTAGAAGATTTAGATAATTCCCAAGAAAATTTATTAGCATTAGCTAAAGAAAGAGAAGAACGTGAAAGACAAAGAAGACAAAGAGAATTAGAGGAAAGAAGAATCCGTGAAGAAAAAGAAAAAATCTTAGAGAAAGAAAGAAGAAAAAGAGAATACGAAAAATTAAAAAAAGAATTTGGGTAAAAAAGTAGATAAAAAATTTCTTAGTTTTGTGTAACAAAAACAAAATGATATGGAAAGTTTAGAAATTTTAAAAGTATTAAAGGAATAATCTAAATCAACATTTTTAAAAACAAAAATGTTGTTAGAAGAAATTTTTATTAGTAATGAAAAAAAAATTAAAAATATTCCAATTGAAAAATTTCCTATAATTGAAGATTTTGCAATTAATTCACTTGGTTTGTTTTTATGGAAAAAAGGTGAAGGAGATTTTCTTGGGTATAATAAATCAAGTGAATTAGGACAACAAGAATTAGAAAAATTAATTGAATTTATTTTAAATGAAATTTTGTAGTTTCAAAAAAAAGTTTGTACATTTGTGATATAAAAATAAAAAGTACAGTAATTAAAAATAAAAGAATTGAAATATTTATTTGACATATCAATAAAAGTAATTGGAAATGATTTTAATAATCCATCCAATAGAGGGTTAGCCACTAACCCATTAGAAAGTAATTTCTCTAAATGTAACAAATGTGGTTGTTTTAAATTTAATTGGAATAAAGTTCCAATTGGGTAGTTATTGATATAAACATAATAATATTAAATAATTAACCTAATTGAAAAAATTAGGTTTTTTATGACAATCTGGGAGTTGAGATGGAATGAAGTATCAGCAGTTTGTTAAACTGAAGGTTAGGGATTGTTACCCTAAACTCCCGCAAAAAATAAATAAATAAATGAAATATAAAATTTTGGATTCGTAACTTTACAAATTGAGTTATGAATCCGTTATAAAAAATAAAATGACTTCATAACTCAATTGATAGAGTATTCCACTTTTAATGGAAAGGTTGCAAGTTTGAATCTCGCTGGAGTCACAATAACAGTTCTTTTAAATAAAATACGAGTTTGGTGCAATGGTAGCATACGGGTCTCCAAAACCTTTGATATTAGTTCGACCCTAATAACTCGTGCAACATAAATTTGGTGCGATGGATGAGCGATATAATCAACGGCGTGAAGACCCGTTAAGGTGGGTTTAACTCCCACTCGTACCACTAAAAAAATTATAAAAAATGAAAAAAATATTTGACAACTTGTAAAACTGAAAATTTACAAAAATGTGTCACAGAAAAAATTGCGTAGAATATGTTGAAACTTCTAATAGAAGAGTTCATAAGATTATACATATAAAAAAAGTAACTTCTTGTTGCATGAAATGTGCAATAAGGTGTAGAAGAGATTATTATTGTGTTTCTACAGTTGATAGACGACAATCAAATTTTCCTTCTTGGAAATTAACTTCTAAGAATCAAAAGCAATGGATGTGGAAAAAATGTAGAATTAAAGAAAGTAAAAATTCAAACGGTTGGAATTTTAAAGATATCGTTTGGTAGAAGAAAAGACCAGGTTGTCAATGTTGCGAAAGGCACCAATCTGCAAAATTGGTTTAACAAGGGTTGAATTCCCTTCCTGGTCTCAAATTGATTTTTGGTGGAATTGGCAGACACAACCCATGAAGGTTTCAAAACCGAATTGATAGTCAGGATTTAACTACTTGTCTCGGGAAGAATCCGTCCTTGTTCGAATCGAGGGATTTCAGCGATTGTAAATCTGAAGAAAGAAAAAAGCGGCATTGCCCAGACGATTGGTTCTGGGCTTTATTGTGAAAGTAGATAAAAAATTCCTTAACTTTGTATAACAAAAACAAAAAGATATGACAGTTATCAAATACATCGACGACACTTTTTTACAAGACGATATTAATAGCAGAACTCGTTGTGGTAAAAAACCTTGTTCTAAAAATCGTAAAAAATATTTTCGTGCTCTTCGTAAAAAAATTACTAGAATTCTTGATAAACAAGATTTTAATTATTAATAAAATAAAAGTTATGTCAATAAAACCTCGTTTAAAAGATATTGGGTCTAAACCCAGACCGTTTTATGGTAGTGAAGGATTAACCTCAAGGAGAGCAACGCATATAAAATCTAATTGTATTTGCAGTAATCCTGATTGTAATTATTCCGCTAAGGTTTGGATATTAGGAAGTGAAAACAGTGAAAGTCAAAAGAATAGTTTTTATTCTTTAACTTGTCCAATTCATAGAACTCCTTTAATTAATATTGGTTATGCGTCTTTAGTGCCTAAAGCTAAATCAAAAGAAAGAGCGGAGTTGATTAAAAAATATAAAAAAGAATATACTTTGAAATACTCAGAATTTAGAAAACATGAAAAATAAAGGAAGAAGACACAAAAGCGGACATGGTCCTTATGCTGATGGAAATTGTAAAGGTGCTTTATGTGGCATTACAAGAGATATCAGGAGTATGGCATCCCCTTCAAATAAACCATTTAAACATGGTTTTATTATTTTAGATCCCAAAAAATTTAGGTCAAAAAACGATTCTAGTAAATGGGTAAAAAAGAAATGGACTAAAAGAGTTAGAGGATATTTTAAATCACAAACAAAAGATTTATTAAATCAAAATGAAATATGAAATTAGAAACAATAGTAAAAAGGTATGAATTATTAGGTTATACCCCAAAAGGTTTAGAACTTGATTTGGAAGTAGCAAGTATCATCAAATGGATTTTTGAAGAATTTAAAATCTATATTGATGTTACATATTGTGATTTTGAAATAAATGATTGCAAAAGTTACCAAAAATTTACTTCTTATTCATTATGGAATGTAGGTACCGAATTTAGCTACAGAAATAGTGAAAATAATTGGTTTGAAAACCCATTTGATGCTAAATTTGATTATATTTGTAAAATAGTAAAAATTATTAGATTCCAATTTTATGGTAATGTTGTAAACAAAAAATATGTGAGAAATGATAGATAAAAAAACAATAGATTTCCATAGAGAATTAATTATCAAGAATATTAATAATAAAAGTAAAATGGATGTAACTGCTCAGGTTGGTTATAATTATTTCAGGAGTTTTTAATTGTTGATGAAATACTTGAAAAATTAATCAATATGGATAGCAGAAAAATGCTGGCTTTTATTCAATTACAAGTATTGAAAAAAGTTTATCAATTTCCTAAAGAATTTCTTTATATTGAAATGCCGGAAAAATTACAAGAGTCTATTCTGTTTGATTTTGAAAATTATGAACCACAAGAATTAATTAATTATTTAAATAAATTTGGATATAAATTATGATAAATGAAAAGAATTAAAAAAATAATCACGATATTTGAAATAATATTTATTTTTGTTTTTATGGGTTATAATATTTTAAATAATTATAAACCATTGACAAGAATTTTTTATATTGGTCTAGAAATTAGTGCGATTTCCTTTTATCATATTTATGAAAAATTTAAAAATAAAATTTCTTAATTTTTTTTACTATATTTATATAAATGTTTAAGAAAGGAGATAAATATATTCATTTCACAAAAAAAATGGAGGAGTAAATTTCGGAGTAGTAGAATCTATTGATACTATTTATTCCGTAAATTTTCTAAAGGACTTAATAATCAAATCACATTTGAAACTTTTTTTAATGAATCATAAAAATATTAGCTATAAATTGAATGGAAGTGACGAGCAATTTTTTAAAATAGTTGATAATGAAAAAGAAATTTGACAATCATTAGGTAATTAAAAAGTTATCTAAATGAAAAAGTTTAAAAGTCGTACGACGATAAACAGTAAGGAATACAAAATACTTACTAATAGTAAAGTAATTGAAAAATATTATGGTGAAGGATGGAGTATTCACCGGAAAAGAAAAAACAGTTTTAGTGGTAGTAAATCTTCTTGGAAACTTTTATATAGTTATCAAGTAAGATTATTTCGTTCTTGGAAACATAACAGAAAAACACAATGGAAATAATCAATAGGACAGAAGAAATATTAAAAAAATACAAAGCTGAAGGAAAAGTAAAAATTGTTTCGAAAGAAGAAGTAAGGGTTGCTTATAGTAGAACTAATGAACAAAAAGAACCTGAATTAGAAATTCTTCCTGATTGTCCAATTTGCAAAACAAATAATATTAATCACTATTGTAAAAGAGATTCAAATGGAATTCTTGGTCCTGGTTTTTATAGTTGGGTAGTAGAAGAGTATTATATTTGCAAAACTTGTGGTATTCATTTTTCAAAAGTTGAGAATGCTTGAATTTAAAAATCCTATTCCGGTAATTGTAGAAGAGAATAAAAAAGGCTTTGCAATTTATGTTACTAATTCTGGAATATTTGAAAATGATATTTGGTGTGTTGTACATTGTGAAGGAGGGATAGTAAGGCATTATCTTTCAAATCAAATCAAAATAGAATTTAATGGAACGTTAAATATAAAAAAATAATGAAAAAAATTAAAGTTGGAGAAATCCTAGAAATTAACAAACATACAAACGCTGATAAATTATTAGTGTTGAATGTACAAGTAGGTTCAGATATTTTACCTATTGTAACAAATTACCATGAAGTAAAAGAAGGTGATAAAGTTATAGTAGCAACTGTTGGTGCAGAATTACATCACCCAAATGGAGTTTTTACAATTACTCCTACAAATTTAAGAGGAGTTTTAAGTTATGGAATGTTATGTGATGAACAAGCATTAGGATTACCTAAAACATTAAATAGAATTTTGTTTGAAAGTGATTTAGAAACTTTAAGAATTAAATTAGAAGATTAATGAATATAATTGAAATTAAAAAAGAATTATACAAAAAGAACCCCATTGCAGTTTTTAAAAATTATGAAAAAGGAATATTATGGTATCAAATAAATTTTTTAGAAGGGAAATTTTTAATCCCTATTGATTTAACAGAAGAAGTTTTACATGAAGAACCCGTGAAAACTTTTTATCATGATTCTATTCAAATTACTACTAAATTTGTTTCTAAAGGAATAAAATTAGCTGATGATACTAAAGGTTGTTTGTTTCTTTCAGAAATGCCTGCACAACATTTAATTCGTTGGATTGAACGTGCTATTTTAAATAATGATTTTATAGATTTAGGTCCTGTAAAATTAAAACATGAAGATGAATTTGGATTAAATGATTTAAAGAATTAAACAATGATTTTAAATAAAACAGTAAGTTTCGCAATCGAAGTAATAAAAATTGAAAATGCTATACCTATTGACGGTTATAAAGAATTGCATGAATGGTTATATTCTTTTATTCCTGTTGGTTGCGGAAAATATTTTGAAAGATTTGAACATTCAAATTTTGATGATAATTCAGAAAGCTATTCTGATATAACTTTTGAAATAATTCCTAAAAACTAGATAAATATTTTTGTACTTTTGTGTTGTAAACAAAAATAAAATATATGTCTAGAAACATTAATGAAATTGCGAAAGAAATTAGAAGTAGTTGGGCAAAAGTAAATTATGCTGCAGAACCTTATTTATCTGCAATGTTTAGTTTAACTACAATGAATGATAAAATTGGTTTCGATGATGCCAAATCAATAATTTTATATTTTTTATCAAACGCAGGAACATGGAGAGGCGAAGAAGCAAAAAGAATCAAATCAGAATTAAAAACAATGATAAAATAAAAGTAGGGTATCCTACTTTTTTTTATGAAATAGATAAAAATTATTGTAAATTTGTAAAAAATTAAATTTATGACGTTAGATTTAAACAAAATTAAAAATTCGCAAGTAATAAAAAATTTACAAACTAAAGGTGAAGTATTTTTAATTGGTGGTGTTGTACGTGATTTTTTAATGAAAAAACCTTGTAAGGATATTGATATTATTGTAAGGTTAATTCCTATTGAAGAATTAATAAAAATTTTAAAACTTACAGGTAAAGTTGATTTAGTTGGTGAAAGTTTTGGCGTTATTAAATATATTGATAATGAAATAGAACTCGATATAGCCCTTCCTCGCAAAGATTTTTTATTACTAGGAGAAAAAGGCCACAAAGCAATAGATGCTCAATCAGACCCATATTTATCATTAGAAAGCGATTTATATAGAAGGGATTTTACAATGAATTCAATCGCAATGACTTTAGAAGGTAAAATTATTGACCCTTTTGGTGGTTGGGAATCAATATTTGATAAAAAAATAAATTGTACTAATCCTAATTCTTTTATTGAAGACCCATTAAGAATTTTAAGAGCATTACAATTTTCATTAAGATTTGATTTTGATTTAGGATTTAGAACTGAAGAACTTATTTTTTCAAATAAAGAAAAACTTTATGATATCCCTGCTGAAAGAATTACTATGGAATTTGAAAAAATTCTTAAAGTTGGAATTCTAAGTGAAAAAATCTTTTCTCTTTTTAATGAATTAGAAATCACAAATATTATTTTTGGTAATAATATTGAAATAAAAATTACAAGTGGAATTACAGTTAAAAAATTATCTGAATTATTTAATTGTATTTATGATATTAATTCTATTACTCAAATCGAAGAAATAAAAAATAAATTTAAAATCAGCACAGAAACTGAAAGAGAATTAAAAGCTTATTTGTTTTTTAAAGAAAGAAATGATATCGAAAATCCCGGTTATCGTGCATTTAAAGCGATAGAAATTGCAAAGGATACAACTTTATATGATTCACCTTTTATCCTTGGTAATGGTACTATAAATCAATTTTTAAAGTATAATTATCCATTTACTATTAACGATTTACAAATCAATGGTAATGAAATTATGGAATTCTTTAATTTAAAAGGAAAAGAAATTGGGGATGCAAAAGAAAATTTAATTAAAGACATTTTTGATGGACATATCAAAAACAATAAAAGGGAATTATTTCAAACACTAAAAGATAAAATTAAAATATAATGAGTAAAGATGTAAAAATAAGAGTTTTAAAAGTTATTAAAGAACAATTTAAAGAGTATGAAATATTTCAACTTGATAAAATTACTGAAGAAACCACCTTGTCTAATGATTTAGGAATGGATTCTTTAGATGCTGTTGAAATTCTTATGAAATGTGAACAGGAATTTAACCTCACAATCACTGATTAAGAAGCAGAGAATGCAAAAATTAAAACAGTAGGTGATATTATTAAATGTATTGAAAAAATATGTGCTAATGACCCCGTTCCAAAAACTATTGCACCAGAATTGGTTAGTATTACTCCATTTGATGAAATGTTGGAAAGTTTTTCTTATGTAGGGTATCATAGATATATGCAACATATTTCTTTTAAAGAAAGAAAGATTTTAACTAAAATACAAAGTGAAAAGTGGAGGCATTATCATTCAGTAGATAATCATATTGTTCCTATGATTGAAACAATCATTAATATGAATTATCCTGAACAAGATAAAGAAATTTTACTTAAAGCCGCAATTTATCATGATGCAATTTATGACCCAAAAAGAAATGATAATGAAATAGAAAGTGAAAAACTTTTTAGAATAGATTTCCCTGAAGATAATATTGTAAATAATATGGTAAGCAAAATGATACTTGCTACAATTACGCATGAATCTGATGATTGGTTTGTAAATATTTTTCTTAAATTAGATTTAATGAATTTTGAAAGTGATTTTTCTAATTTAATAAAAAATCAAGTATTATTAAGAAAGGAATATCAATTTTATGAATTAAATGTTTGGAAAGAAGGTAGTATAAAAATATTACAAAGGTTTCAAAATTCTTCTTTACTTAGCTCGAAAGCAAAAGAAAATATTGCTAAAGAAATAGAATTTGTTAAATTTTACCAACCAAAAATAGGAGTATTCGCTGGTTCTTTTAATCCATTTCATTTAGGACATTTGGATATAATTACGAAAGCAGAAAAAGTTTTCGATGAAATAATTATACTTAAAGGAAAGAACCCTGAAAAAGAAAAAAGTACATTTGAATTACCAGAATGTTTAAAGTATTACCAAGTAATTGAATATGATGGAGCTTTAGCAGAATTTGTGATGTCTTTGCCTTATGAAGTTTCTGTGATAAGAGGTTTAAGAAATACTTCAGATTTTCAAGGAGAAATAAATTTTGCACAGCATTTAAAGCAATTAAGTAATGATAAAGTAAATGTAGTTCCATTTTTTACAAGCCCTGAATTGCAACATATTTCAAGTTCAGATGTAAGAAGTGTTGGTAAAATTTATGGTATTAATTCAAAACAATTTAAAAGTTATCTTCCATGACAGATTTAGAATATGAACAATTAAGAGAAAGATTAAAATTAGCAAAAGCATTAAAAGATAAAATTATTTTTTGCAAAGGGAAAGTCGTTGAATACACAAGATATTCCGATGAGGAAACAAAAAATTCTTTTAAAGCAAAAGAAGGTGCTAAAGATAAATTAGCATATTGGATTAAACAATTATCCGATGCAAAACAAAATTTTAAAAATTTGTAATTATGATAGATTTTTTTAGCCATTTATTTGGTTTTTGTAGTGATAATCATTCACATTTAAGTTTTAAAGACTTATTTTTTTCAGCTAATGAAATTCGTGATAAAATTAGTTTAATAAAAATTTTTTTTGTAAATTTGTTTAAGAAAAAAATATAAAATGAATATTGAAAAATTAAATTTCCAATTTGATAAAGAATTTCAAATTGGTAAAGAATATTTAGCTAGTTTACCAGATTTGCAATTTGGAGAAATTAAAGGGTCAAAAACAAAAATTTCAAAAGTAGGAATATCAAATTTTCATTTACCATTAAAATTAAAAACAAAAGATGGTAATGAACAAGAATTAGAATGTTCTATCGTTGGAACCGTTTCTTTAGAAGCTTTAAAGAAAGGAATTAATATGAGTAGAATATTAAGAGTGTTTTATGAAAGAAAAGATCAAACTTTCGATATAGGGTTATTATGTGATATTCTTTCGGATTATAAAAAGAAATTAGAAACATTTGAAGCTCATATTTTATGTTCATTTAGATATAAAGTTTGGCAAGAAAGTTTAAGGTCTTTAAAAGATGATGGAACTAAAAATGGAGGATGGCAATTTTATAATGTTACTTTTGAGGTAAATTATTATAATCGATTAGAAAAAGTAATTCATTTAGATTTTGTCTATAGTAGTGCTTGCCCTTGTTCCACAGAATTATCATTACACGCAATTGAAAAGAGAGATCAATTTGGAATTCCACATTCACAAAGATCAGTTATGAGAATAAGTATTAAAGCAGATGAATTAATTTGGATTGAAGATATTATAAAATATGCACAAGATGCTTTGGTAACTGAAACTCTTGTATTTTGTAAAAGAGAAGATGAACAAGCCTTTGCTGAATTAAATGCGGGAAATACAAAATTTGTAGAAGATGCGGTAAGGTTAATGTACGAAAGGTTAGAACTTGAAAAAAATATACAAGATTTTAAATTAATAGCTTCACATAATGAATCTTTACATTCTCATGATGCAATAGCTGTAATGATAGGAGGTAATGGCTATTTTAATGATAATATATCAATTGCTGATTTAAAAAGTTTAATTTATTAATTATGAGTTTTGATGATTTTAAAAAGTTTACTCCAGTAAATAAATATGCAAAAAAATCTGAGGAAATAGAAAAAAAGGAAAAAGAAGAACCATTTGACTCAATTCTTTCGGGTCCAAATAAAAGTTTATATCAGGAAGTACAAATGTTAAAAAATGAAAATAGAAAACTTCGTGAGGATATTACAACTTTATATATGATGATTACAGGTTTAGATAAAGAAATTAATTCAGAACTTGATATAAGAGAAATTTATTATCAAGGTTTACAAAAAGACTCAACTCATGTCAGAAATCAACTCAATGCAAATAATAGAAAAGAAAAAGTTTAAAATATCATTTTCGCAGTATTCTGCTTATTTAAATTGTCAGCATCGTTGGTATCTACAATATGTTTTAAGATTTCCGGGTGAAGAAAGCCCGGAATTTTTGTTTGGAACAGTTGTGCATGGTACAATTGAAACAATTATAAAAAACAAAGTATTAAAAAAAATGTATCTTCGTGATAAATTAGGTACATTAAATTCAATTACTAGAGGTATTTTTAATGAAGAGTTTGCAAAAATCAATGATGCTACACTTATCAAAAGAATTAAAAATGAAAAGTTAGATATTTTCTTTCCAGCTGCTGCTAAAAAATTATTATTAGAATTAGATTTCTTTACTCGTTTTATTGATTATGATGTAGTAAGTGTGGAATTTAAATTAAATGATTTAATAATTTTTTCAAATAATGAAGTTGAAATTTTATTTAAAGGTTATATTGATTTAATTCTTAAGAAAAAAGGAGAAGAAAAATATTTGATTTTGGATTGGAAAACTTCCGGTAAAAAATGGGATATAGATAAAAAAATAGAAGACAATAAAAATTTTTATACTCAATTAATATTATATAAATATTTTTACAGTAGCATTAATAATATTCCATTAGAAAATATTGATGTTGCTTTTTATAATTTACCACGTGATAATGAGAAAGGACAATTAATTTATGCAAAAGATTTTTCAAATGATTATGTAAATGAATTTGTAAATAATTTTAAAAACAAATGTTTTGAAATTTTTCAACATAAAGAAATAATGAATGATTATTCTAAAATTAAATTTATTACTTCAAAAAATTGGTGTAGTAGATGTCAATTTAATAATGAAGAAATGTGTAATAATTTAGATGAATTTCAAAAAGTTTTACCACCTTTAGAAGAAAAAAAAACAGAAAAGTAATGATTTTGAAGTTGTTATTTTCTCAATTATATTTATATAAATAAAAATTTAATTTAATGCAAAATATAAGACCTAGTTTGGCAATATATATTGATTATTCTATAAGAATCCCAAATTTTTCTAAATCATTTGAACAATTAAAAGAATATCTTTTTAAAGATAATTTTCAAGATTTTGATATTGAAGGCGATTTAAGTATTGTTGATTTTTGGAAAAATGAAGTTAAAAATCCAGAAATTGAGGCTTTTTATTTAGCACAAAAAAAACCAATTAATGATTATGATTATAGATTGAAAAACCCTGAGGAATTGTTTTATAATTCACAACATTATTTACATTTTTTAGATGAATTTTCTTTTAATTTATTTGTTGAACCAGATACTTTTTGTAAAAAAGATATTGATTTTATAAATTTAGCACAGAAACATTTATTTGATATTTATTTAATTGATGAATTTAATATGGTTAGAAAGAAAGGGAATACCTGTTTCTTTCTTTCTAAAGCTAGAATAAATTTTAAAGCTTTAGAATTTATTCATGAAGGACAAGAGTTGGACACTTCTAGGTTTTTAGGAGTATGGAACCCAAAAAAGAATAAAGACCAAGAAAATGGAAATGATTTAAATTTATTCCAAGATTGGTTAATAGAATTAGAAAAGAAAACAAAAAAATAGTGGAATGAATAATGAAATAACAGAAGAAATCAGGGAAGAAATTTTAAATCATTGTCAAATAATGATTGATGAAATCGACCCTTTTGTTTTAAGTAATTCATTAATTTTAAGAAATGAATTGTTAGATTTTTTTTATCTCATGTCAACTATTAAATTTGAAAATGAAGGTGATTATAAATTAACATACAATGAAGTTAATTATTACTTTAATATAAAAGCAAGTATTGAAATAAATTTATTAAATCTTAGAAATAATGTTAATAAAATTGATGGCATTACTAAAAATGACGAGTTATTAATTTTAATACCTGAAAAAAATATTAGCAAAGAAACAAATACAAATAATCAGATAGTATAACTATCAAAATAAAAAAAATAAATGAAATCGATTTTAGAACAAAAATTTAAGGAAAAAAGTTTTGAAAATTCATCAGAAGAATTTAAAAATAGACATCGTACAATAACTTTAGATAATATATTTAAAGAGTTAGGTGATAGAAAAAATAGATATATTTTTTATTGTCCTGATATTGCAATAGTAAATAGTTTAGTTAGAACTATTTATGAAATGGCTTATACTGCTAAAGAATTAGGTTACAATGTTCTTATTTTACATGAAACAGATGGATTTAAATGTAAATGGCTGACATCACAAAAGGAATTTTCACATTTAAGAAAAGTTCCTTTGGATTATATTATAATCAAAAAAGGTAAAAAATCTAAAAAAACAAGAAGTGATTATGCTTTTAGAATTTCTGATACTTTAATTATCCCAGACCAATTTCAAGAAATGTTAGATAATATTATTGAAGTTAAATTAATACAAAAAGTAATTTTATCTTCTTCCTATACTGGTTTAAGTGCTTTAAACCCAGGCACAACTTATGAAAGTTTAGGTGTAGATAAAGTTATTTTTACAGACAAACAAATTGCAAAAGATTATAATGAATTATTTCAATTATCTTCAAATGTAATTTCTGGTTTTAACATTAATAAAGAATATTTTAGTAATAGGGAAGCAAAAAAAGTTTTACCACTTATTTCAATTTCTAATATAGGTAATAATGATGTTGTGCAACAATTAATAAACGTATTTTACAATAAATATCCAAATTTAAGAGTTTTTAATTTTAGATTATTAGATAGGGATGATATGAATCTTTATATTGAGACTATTAGAAAATCAGCGATTGTTTTATTTTTGGATAAAAATCTTGGAAGTGCACAAGTATTATTAGAACCAATTTCTATTGGTTGTCCGGTTGGTACAATGCAAAGGCAAGAACTTAATTTAAATTTAAGTGAAAATGTTTTTATTGGAAACAATGCTTTTGAAATTGCTGAAAGATTAGCTGAGTTTTGCACTTTATGGTTATGTACTGATACAGATGTAATCACAGAACAAGTTTTAGGGTTAAAAGAAGATATAATTTCAAATGAAGAATTTACAAAAAATATAAATGATATTTTTTATGAATTACAAGAAAATAGAGTTTTATATTTCAATAAAATTAAAGCAAGTATAAATGTCAGTCAGGAAGGAATTTAGTTTTTTCTTAGCAAAAAAAAATATTCCTGATAGTGAATCAGTAAGTTATTTAGAAAATTATAATACAATTATTAATAAAGATTTCCCTTTATTTAATATTGATATTAATTTTATTTCTAAGTATTTAGAATTTCACGATACAGAACAAATTATTTTTATTTATAAGAAATCTAGATATAAAAATATTGAACCTCTTTTTAAACATTTTAATACAAAAGGGCGAATAAAATTTGTTGATTATTTAACTTATAATTTAAGAGGAGAAAAACCACATACTGTTTTTTTCATTGACGTAGAAGAAACGGAAAAAGTTAATAAAGATAAATTTGATGAAACAATACAAAAATTAAAGCAAAACAAAACAAGATTAATTAACTTAATAGACAAATAAATGAAAAAAATAAAAATTGGTTTTCTTATAGAAGAAAAAGATTTAAAATTGATTCCAGATACATTTGAATCAATTCAAAATTTAACAAAAAATAAAAAGTATGAAATAATTGTATTAACTGAAATTACAGAAGATACTGAAGTTGATTATGTAGTTAAATTACCTAATGATGGTATTTTAATGGAAAATTTTATTGATATAATTGATAAATATATAGAAGATGATACAATTTTACTACCATTAGTAATTTTAAAATCTGATAAAATGGATGGAATTTTAAATTCTTGTCTTTGGAATTTAAGTTTAACTCCAACTCCAGGTGAATTAGATTTTGAATTAGCTCAAAAACAAATAGATTTAACTTTATTTGGTGCATTAATTCCTAAAAATATTTATTTAGATAAAGATAATTATAAAGAAGACTTACCAATTTATCAAGATTTTTATTTTTTAAACAAAATAACAAAAAAAGAAATTAAAGTAATAGGGATTCCAAAGACATTATTAATTACTAATATTGACTTATTTCATTCTGAATATAATAATGAAGAAAAAGTTAAATTTTTTAAAGAAGCAAAAAAAGTAGCATCAGAAGTCCTTAAAATCGTTTAAAAACAATAAAACAATTAATGTATGAAAATAAAAGTTACTTAGATTTTTTTTTAGAAAATTCTTATAAACCTAAAAAAAGAGAAAAATATTTTACGGATAAAGAGGAAGCAGCAATTATAAAATATAATTCTGAAGTTTTATCTGAAAGAGAAAAAAATAAATTATTTCAAGAAATAATTTTACCATGTTTTCAAAAAACAATTTCAGGAGTTTTGGAAATGCCAAGATTTCATCATATTAATTATATTAAAATAATTAACAGAAGTGAATTAATAGAAGCAACTTTTGAAAGGTTATTACAAAAGATTCATAAATTTACTCCAGATTTAATTGGAAAAAATGGTGTAAAAGTAAAAGCTTTTTCTTATTTTACAGTAATTACTAGAAATTTTATAACTGAATATGTTGAAAAAATAAAAAGAGTTATTGAAAACAAAGCTGATGTTGAATCATCAATTGATTTATCAATACTTTCAGAAGAGAATTTAATTAACGTCTCTTCTGAAAGTATTTTTTATGAATTAGAAATTGATGATGCAAGTATTTTTTTTAATGAAGAAAAAAAGAAAATTATTGAGATTGTAATGAATACAATTTCTGAAGAAGAAAAAAAAGAAAAGCCGGACCAAGATTTAATTAAAATTGGTTATTTTATTAAGTATATAATAAGTAAATGGGATAAAATTCAATTTACTAAAAAAAATGAATTTATGAGAATTTTAACTTTATTTAGTGGTATGCCACAACAAAAAGTTTCATTACTTTTTAAAAAATTTAAAATAGACGTTTTAAAAGAAATAAATCCTAGTGTTTTAAAAAATATTCAAAGAAGAGTTAGGCGAAACTTTGAAAAAGAATTGGAAGAAATAGAAGAATTAGAATTTATGGAAGGTAATGAAAATTTTGATGAAATGAAAGATTTTTTTGAAAAAGAAGATTATTTAGAAATTGATAAAATTAAGCCAATAAAAATTAAAAATAGTAGAGAATATGTTGTATTAACAGAAATAGAAAAAATTCAACAAATGGAAATAAATTCAGTTGAAGAATTTGAATTGCAACAATTAAAATACGAAAATCTTTCATTTAAAGAAAAAAATAAAAAATGAAAACAGAAATAATCGGAAATGAAAGTGAATTGAATTCACTTTTTAAAGAGACTTTAGATGGCGTAAGAGATGATTTAAATGAAGCTTCAAGAAATGTTGAGTTATATTTTGAGGCAATTTTAAATGAAACTGGCGGAAAAGAAATGTATGGTACTTTTTATAATGATTCATTAAAAATTAAAGGAGCTGCAAGAGATAGGCAATTGAAATTTTTAAATATGTTTAAAGATAGAGTTGCTAAAAAAGAAAGTTTAAGTATGGCAATTGCAGGGAATAAAGACGGAAATAATGAAAATTTTATCAGTCAAAAAGAAATGAATGATGCTATACAAGAATTAAAAAAAGAAAAAATAACATTAAATCGACCACAAATTTCTATTAACCCAATTGTTAATAGAGAAGATGAAGATGATTATGATGACGAATTAGAAATAGATTTTGAAGACGAAGAAAATGAATAGAAATGTCGTTTAATAGAATTAAAAATTCAAATATTCAAGATAAAGTACAAGCTAAAATAACAGATGTTGTAGCGGATTCTCGTGATTTACAACAAAGAATATTTTATTTTGGACAAGTTATAAATAATATTGACCCAGGAAATTTAAATAGAATTCAAATAAGAATTCCAATTATAGATGATAATTTTTATCTTGAAAGTAAAGACGCAGGAGATAAAAATTTACCATGGGCGTCATCAACAAGTGTTAGATTTATTGATACTCCAGAAGTTAATGCAATTGTTTTAGTTGCGGTTTTTGATATTAAAACTCCTTATTTCGGAAGAATTTATTTTAATAGTATTACTGATATTAGTTCAATAGAATTATTTAATAAATTAACACCTGAAGAAAAAATTTTATCAAACTTAGCATTAGTTCAAGATATTTATCATATTAAATTAAATAGTATCCCATTAAATAATCATGAATTTGAAGGTACACCAAATATAAATTATAATGTTGGAATAAGAGGTAAAGGTGGGAATTCAGTATTGCTTTCTGAAACATCTATTCAATTAAAACAAAAAACTAATAATACAAATTCAAGTTTAACTATTGACGAAGATACTGTTATAAACACTGCTGAAAATATTTTATTATTATCTCAAAAAGGTGGAAGTAATCTTTATCATCCGGTTTTTGAAATTCCAACTTATGATTATTTTAGTTCTTTAAATAACATAATTAAAAAAATAATACAAGTCTTAGCAACTAATCCAGCAATTTCACCTATAGGTCCATGTATTGCTAGCCCTACAGGTGAAATGTTATTAGAAGATTTTGTTGAGTTATTAGAAAAATACAATAATTATACACAAATTGGTCACAGTAAAAATACAATTATAAATTAATGAAACCATCAGGAGCTTTATTTTTCCCTTTTAAAGAAGATAAAATAAATAATTGTTTACAAAGAGCTTTCACAGTTGAAGATACTATTTTATCAGCTATCAGAGTTTTTTTAGGTACAAGAAAAAAAAGTAGATTAGGTTCTACTTTTGGATCAATTGTTGCAGAATTACCTTTAGAACTTTATAATAAAAATAATATTTCAGAATTAAATTCACAAATACAGAAAGAACTAACCGACCAATTTTCAGGGATAAATTTCTTAAGCGTGAATTTAATGCAAGATGAAATACAACAATTTAAAACATATTTAAAAATTAAATTATCAATAAGTGGTAATATAACAGATTTTATCTATTATTTACCAAGTGCAAGTCAAAACTCATAAAAAAATAAAAAATGGCAAATACTACATCAGCAACTAATAATAATCCTTTAATAAATTATTTTAATAGAGATTTTGCTTCTTTACAAAATGATTTATTAAATTATGCAACTAATTATCATGGAGATGCTTTAAAATATTTAAATTCTGCTACACCAGATTATTTTTATATCCAATTATTGGCATATATTGGAGATACTTTAGGATATCAATTAGATAAATCTTTTAATGAAGGATTTAGAACTTCAGCACAACAAAGAGAATCTTTAATAAGAATTGCAAAAGATTTTATGTTTAATGATTTCTATGCTAAACCCGCTTCTACACAAATTTCTCTTAGTATTAATATTCCTTATTTAATTGACTCTTTAGGAAATATTACTCCTGACTCTAGTTATTATTTTACTATTACACCTGGTTTAATTGTACAATCAACTACAAATGCTTTTT
>Ga0007828_1000043_pt1 | contig 39142 bp, 48 predicted proteins | sample CryBogCBE16Oct07_FD_71232 | JGI IMG/M metagenome (GOLD analysis project Ga0007828, IMG submission 71232) | Freshwater microbial communities from Crystal Bog, Wisconsin, USA - CBE16Oct07 | ecosystem: Environmental > Aquatic > Freshwater > Lake | place: Crystal Bog, Wisconsin, USA | collected...
TCCAACAGCAGGTGCTTTACCAAGTCCGTATGGCGGTAATATTGGCGACGGATATATTGTCGAAGATACTGGCCATTTATGGATATGGAACGGAAGCACTTGGTCAGATGCAGGTGAAATTAAGGGCCCACAAGGTGATACTGGTCCAACAGGTCCACAAGGCATACAAGGTAATGACGGTGTTACTGGCCCTACCGGTGACATGGGTCCGCAAGGTGATACAGGTCCTACTGGTCCACAGGGCATACAGGGCAATGACGGTGCTACTGGTCCTACTGGTGATATGGGTCCTGCAGGTATAGACGGCGCTACTGGCCCGCAAGGCCTGCAAGGAAATGACGGAGCAACAGGCCCGACTGGTGATATGGGTCCCGCAGGTATAGACGGTTCTACTGGTCCTCAAGGCATACAGGGCAATGACGGTGCTACTGGTCCAACTGGTGACATGGGTCCACAAGGTGATACGGGTCCCACTGGTCCTCAGGGCATACAGGGCAATGACGGAGCTACTGGTCCAACTGGTGATATGGGTCCACAAGGTAATCCAGGTCAGGACAGTACAGTAACTGGTCCTACTGGTCCAGCAGCAAGTGGTGCATTTACCAAATACGAATTTATAGCAACTGCTGGACAAACATTATTCTCAGTTGGTTATGTAGTCGGATATGTAGATGTATATTTAAATGGTGCAAAACTCATACCAACCGAATATATTGCAACAGATGGTGTAACCATTACATTAACAAACCCGGCTGTTATAGGTGAAACAGTTGAAATAATAGCTTGGGAAATTGCAAGTGTAAGTCAATTGACAGGTCCAACAGGTCCAACTGGCGATCAAGGTGTAACAGGTCCAACTGGGTTACAAGGTACGCAGGGTGTTACAGGTCCACAAGGCATACAGGGTATTCAAGGTATTCAAGGTATTCAAGGTATTCAAGGCATTGACGGTCCGACCGGTCCTCAAGGCAATTCGGGTATGGATGGTGCTACTGGTCCTACCGGTGATATAGGCCCACAAGGTGATACTGGCCCAACAGGTTCACAGGGCATACAAGGCAATGATGGTGCTACTGGTCCAACTGGTGATATGGGTCCACAGGGTGATACAGGTCCAACTGGTCCTCAAGGCATACAGGGTAATGACGGAGCCACTGGTCCAACTGGTGATATGGGTCCACAGGGTGATATGGGTCCAACTGGTCCTCAAGGAATACAGGGCAACGATGGTGCTACTGGTCCAACTGGTGACATGGGTCCTGCAGGTATGGACGGCGCTACTGGCCCTCAGGGCATACAAGGCAATGACGGAGCTACTGGTCCTACCGGTGATATGGGCTCACAAGGTGATACGGGCCCAACAGGTCCACAGGGCATACAAGGCAATGATGGTGCTACAGGTCCTACTGGTGATATGGGCCCACAAGGTGATACAGGTCCTACTGGTCCACAGGGCATACAAGGCAATGACGGGGCAACAGGTCCAACCGGTTCTGCTGGTACTAGTGTTGTTATTGTTGGTAGTGTTCCAACAGCAGGTGCTTTACCAAGTCCGTATGGCGGTAATATCGGTGATGGATATATTGTCGAAGATACTGGCCATTTATGGATATGGAACGGAAGCACTTGGTCAGATGCAGGTGAAATCAAAGGACCACAAGGTGATACTGGCCCAACAGGTCCACAAGGAACACCAGGTCAAGATAGCACTGTAACTGGTCCTACAGGTCCACAAGGGATACCGGGTCAAGATAGTACTGTAACCGGTCCACAGGGTGATACTGGTCCAACTGGTCCTCAAGGCATAGATGGTGCTACCGGTCCAACTGGAGATATTGGTCCAACAGGTGCTGATAGTACTGTAACCGGTCCAACTGGTCCCTATCCATTTGATTATGTTGGTATTTGGACTGCAAATTATTATTTTAGTCCTCAAGTTGTTGAGTATAACAATGCGCTTTGGATTTGTAATTCTAATTCAAGTCCAAGTCAGATACCAGGTAACGGTGATACAGATACATTTGGTAATCCAATATGGTTACCATTTAATAATGGTGCTACCGGTCCAACTGGAGATATCGGTCCAACAGGTCCAACAGGTATTCAAGGTAACGACGGCGCTACAGGTCCAACTGGTCCGCAAGGTAATCCAGGTCAAGATAGTACTGTAACTGGCCCAACCGGTGACACAGGTCCGCAGGGTGACACAGGTCCTCAAGGTAATCCAGGTATGGATAGCATTGTAACTGGTCCAACTGGTCCAGCTGGCATGCTGTTACAGAGTTTAACATTTAATTCATTTGTAGCAGACGGTGTTACAAATAGTTATGTTATTGATACTATACCAATTAGCATTTATAATACAATTGTTACTGTTGACGGTATCGTCCAGACTCCGATTGAAAATTATACATTAAATGGTAATGTAATTACATTAACCTCTACACCAATATCTTCTGTAGAGACAACTTGTTTAGTATTAAACGCAGGTGCAGGATTAACCGGTCCACAAGGGCCAACTGGAGCGTTTGGAGGCCCGACAGGACCAACTGGTGACATAGGTCCAACAGGACCACTCGGAAGTCCAACTGGTCCAACTGGTCCAACTGGTGATATTGGTCCAATTGGCGATACAGGACCAACTGGCCCACAAGGAATTCAAGGTAATAACGGTACTACCGGGCCGACTGGTTTACAAGGCATACAGGGTATTCAGGGCGTACAAGGTATTCAGGGTATTCAAGGCCCAACAGGTCCGCAAGGCAATAACGGTGCTACTGGACCACAAGGTACGCAGGGTGTTACAGGTCCTACAGGTAATACAGGTCCACAAGGTACACAAGGTCCACAGGGTGTAACGGGTCCTACAGGTATCACAGGACCTATAGGTCAACAGGGTGTACAAGGCCCACCAGGCGATACAGGTCCAACAGGTGCTGATAGTACTGTAACAGGTCCAACTGGTCCGCAGGGTACTATTATAACTCCATCATGGACAAGTCCTAGCAATAATGTATGGACCATTGAAACATACGAAGGTGGTACAAACGTAACATGGGACGGAACAAATGCAATTTTATGGTGGGACGTAGCTAATAGCACACAAGGTGATACAAACTTTAGAGGTGCTATTATTGAATATCATGCGTATTTCCCAAGTGTTGGTACTATGATTGGTTCAATCATAATAACAGATGATTATAGTACAAGTTTAGTTACACACACTGAGACTAACAGTGGTTTAGCAGCACTAGAATACATGCTGCCGTGGGTAAGAGGTGGTAGTTCAACTCAATTATACTTTACTGGTCAATCAGGTCAATCACAAGACATGTGGATACAGTGGACAAGTAGAACATTTTATGGTGCAGACTTTTACTAATTCAGAGGATTTAATATGAGTGTTAACATAACAAAGATTAATACAAGTGAAGTAGAGGGTAATCAAACTGATAATCTACCAGCCGGAACATTGATATTAGATAGTAGTGATAATTTTAGAATTTACGACGGCAGCACCCCGGGAGGTACTATTATAGGAGGAACTGGCCCTACCGGAGCTACCGGTCCACAGGGCATACAGGGCAATGACGGAGCAACAGGCCCGACTGGTGATATGGGTCCACAAGGTGATACGGGTCCAACCGGTCCACAAGGCATACAGGGCAATGACGGAGCAACAGGTCCAACTGGTGATATGGGTCCTGCAGGTATAGACGGAGCTACCGGTCCTCAAGGCCTGCAAGGAAATGACGGAGCAACAGGCCCGACTGGTGATATGGGTCCTGCAGGTATGGACGGTGCTACTGGTCCACAGGGCATTCAGGGCAACGATGGTGCTACTGGTCCAACTGGTGATATGGGTACTGCAGGTATGGACGGTGCTACTGGTCCTCAAGGCATACAGGGCAATGACGGAGCTACTGGTCCAACTGGTGCTGATAGTACAGTAACTGGCCCAACAGGTCCACAAGGTGATATGGGTCCTACTGGGTCTAGTGCTAATTTAGGTAACTTATACATAAGTGGTGGAAATTTACAAACCATCAGTGGTAGTGTTGAAAATACTGATATTATTATCTCACCCGACGGATACGGATTATTACAAACCGCGGGCATGAGAGTAGTTGATGCAACATTACCGGGTCAAGTAGGGTCAATTATATCAGCACAAAGTAGTGTTGTTTCTAATATTGCTGACATTTATCTAGCAGCTATTTTAGATAACGGCGACAATGCTAATCTAGTTCCTCCAATCTACGGACTAACAAATGGTATCACCGGCGGGCCTTATACAGTTTATGAGTTGGTTAGTGCTCCGGTTATTCCTCTAGAACTTGGTGATATTATAGGTGGTGCTGCTATACCTGTTGGTAGTACCATTATCTATGCAGGATCAGGATCTTATGATAACATCATAATCACTGGCAGTAATTTTACAACTGAGGCTCGTCCTTATACTGCACCTGACAATACCACAGTTGCTACCACAGTTGCTCGTGCTACAACCAATGCCGGAGTGAGCATTATCACACAACCAGATGTTGACATCACGTTAGGTGCTGGCACTGGCGGTCGTATTGTTCCTCATAGTGATATTATTCCATTTACCACTGAAACATGGAATTTAGGATCACCTGCTCGTAGATTTAAACAATTATGGTTAGGTGCCGGCACTCTCTACATGAGAGACGAGGCACTGGGCAATGATCAAGCTATCGGACTCAAAGATGGTTTACTTTATATCACTGGTGGTGCTGGATTAACAGCTGGTAATTGGGTATTACAAAACAATTACATGCATATTACAGACCCGGCTGCTGATGTTTACATTGGACAAATCAGTGACACTGGAAACGTAAACATTAATCGTTCATTCCAGGTTCAAAACAGCAGTGGTATAACAGCATTCCAAGTTGAACGTAGCGGTAAGACTGATATTTTCTCTCCGGGACTAACTACAGGACAATCTGCTGTTAGTATTAATGCTACTACAGGTAGGACTGAATACGGATTGGTTGCTCCTCTCGGCGGTAGCCTTATTCATGCTACTGCTAAGGAAGGCTCTATTGGTTTTATAACTGTGGACAGTTTCTCTAATGTAGCTACAGGTGGCGGCACCGCATTTGTTGGTCGTAGATTCCGCGGAACAGTCAGTAGCCCAGCGGCAGTTCAGCAGGGCGACACAATGGCCTTATTTGCCACCAATGGATATAACGGATCTGGTATTAGAACTGGTGTTAGTAGTGCTAGAATAACATTCAGAGCGGCTGAAAACTTTAATTCAACATCACAATCAGCCTATACAGAATTTAGAAATCAGGTTGTTGGCACTGGTGTAGACGCTGTTTCTGCTATAATTGATGCAAATGGTTTAACTTTACCCAGTGTGGAATTACTTGGTACAGGTAATGCTGCTGTTACATTTACAAATGGTACACGATTAACGACAGCACCAACTATGTTACCTAGTCAAACAGGATACAACGGTTATTATCTAAAGACTGACGGTGTTGCTAGCGGTACAGACATAAATGGTAATCCTAAAACAGGTACATTAAGCTGGGCAGCTATTCCGGCTGGTATTGTTTATAAAGGTACTTGGAATGCTGATACTAACAAGACTGCAGGTAATGTGACACTGGCAGACGGCACTGGATCTGCAGGCGACGAGTATGTGGTCAGTGTAGCAGGTACAACAGACTTTGGTCATGGTAATATAACATTTGCTCAAAGTGACTTTGTGTTCTATGACGGAAGCATCTGGGAAAAAATACCAAGTTCTACATCCGGTGTAAACAGCATACAATTTGACGGCGGTACATCATATACAGGAGTAGTACAGGTAAAAAGTACAGATATTGTCAACACCATAGACGATGGTGCACTACCTGTTAACAAACTGGTATCGAAGTCTGTAATAGTCACAGCAGGTGTGGGATTAAGCGGTGGCGGTGTAGTTGGTCTCGGAAATGCTATAACGTTAACCAATACTGGTGTGTTAAGTTTATCAACAAGCGGATATGGTATCAATGTCAATCAAAATACCAATTCTATAATAATTACCAACACAGGTGTTACTAATGTGGCTGTTGCTAACCATATTTTACTCAGCGGCGGAAGCACAGGTAACATAACAATTACATCAGATGCTACTGCTAGTTCTACACCTAATACTATCGTGCTCAGAGACAGCATTGGTGGTATTAATGCAGCTGACTTTAGTGCTACACATGATATAAGCATATCAACTGACCACGGTCCATTCAACTACGGAACATTAAGTTATAGCGATACAGGTATTATGGCTGACTTCAGTTATAGTACAACTACATATAATCAGGTAGTTATACAAAATATCAATAGTGCAGCCAGTGCCAGTGCCAATTACATTGTAAGCAATAATTTAGGATCAGCAAACGCCTACTACGGCGAGTTTGGTATGAACTCTAGTACCTTTAGCGGTAGCGGAAGTCTTAACTTACCAAATGCTGTTTATCTCAACAGCGTATCAAGTGATTTAGTATTAGGAACAACAGGAAAGTTACACTTTAATATTAATGGTACTGACGCTGCTAGTATTAATAGTTCAGGTGTTGCTACATTTGCTAACACCATACAGGGAAATATATCAAGTCTGAGCAATCATACTACAACAGACTTAGCAGAAGGCACACATTTATATTACACAGATACTAGAGCTCGTGCTGCTCTAAGTGCCGGAACAGGTATTAATTATAACAACTTAACTGGTGTGATTAGTGCAGCAGTACCACAGGGTCCAACAGGTCCAACTGGTCCACAAGGCATACAGGGTGTAACTGGTCCTACTGGGTCAACAGGCCCACAAGGTGCAGCAAGTACAGTAACAGGTCCAACTGGTCCACAAGGCATACAGGGTGTAACTGGTCCCACTGGATCAACAGGCCCACAAGGTGCAGCAAGTACAGTAACAGGTCCAACTGGTCCACAAGGCATACAGGGTGTAACTGGTCCCACTGGTAATAGTAGTGGATTTGGTGCCGGAATAGCAAGTGTTTATAGTTTAGGTTCAGATCGCACTATCGGAAGTGTTACTGCTAATCAAGCTTATAGCATATTTGGGGTTGGAATTACTGTTGCTGCTAATACTTGTTATAAATTCGATCTTAATTACGCTAATGCCAATGGTCCTAATAATAAACAAAGTCTATTTGCCATGGGCGGAAATGCATCAATTACTAGTATGCAATTCTGGGTAACTAGCACCATACCCGAAGGTCCGGGAAATCAAACAATGTTGTATTTTAATACAACAAACCCCGGTACTTTAATGACTGTAGACGATGCTAACATTTCTGGAACAACTTATCCACATACAATCACAGGTATTATTACTGTTGGGAGTAATGGCGGAACTCTAATTCCTGAAGTAGGATTTAATGCTAATAGTACAGGTGTTACTACAATTAAAGGAAGTCATATGATTATAACTCCTTTAGGTAGTAATAGTGGTAATATCAAAATTGGCAATTGGTCGTAAAGACATTATTGCCAATTGTAGTCATAGAAATAGTAATATTTGGATTACTATTACTGTTTCAAGTGTTGTAACAGTATTCGGTAGGAATCTAACATAACACGGTGTATTGACGTATTGTGTTTATATAGGGGAGAGTTTGGTATTGTAATTAAATTATATTTTAGTTATTTGCAAATTAATACTAACTTTATCAAATTGTACGTAATCGATAAATATTCAAAATAATTTTTATAGTTGGAGGAACACTTTATGCGTGTATACGTAAGCAAGGACAATGTAACCACACAGTCATCATATGTTGGTTCCCCCGGAGAATTAACGATTGATCCAAGTACACTAACTATAAAGGTACACGATGGTATCACAGCCGGCGGTGTAGCAATAGGTAGCGGCAGTAACGTATCTGTTGGATCATTTGGATTTGATAGTGGTACTAGTTACAACCAAAACGACCCTGCTGTTATGTATTCTGCAGATGACATGTTGATACGTACAGGTGGTACTGCTAGCGGAGGTGGTGAAAATTATGGCCAAATACAGATAGCTTCTAGTGAAGAAACATATATAGGTCAAGCAGATAATCTAGCAGATTCTACATCCCCAACATATAACACATATCTTTATTTAGATAGTACAAGTATACAATTAAACAATAATGGTAATACTTGGACCTTTAACAGTAGCGGTACTACACAATTCCCAAACTATACATTTCCATATACACACGGTACTGCAGGACAAGTTCTTGCTGATGACGGTAATGGTACTTTATCCTGGCAAAATAATGCAGGCGCAACTGGACCACAAGGTAATATTGGTCCAACAGGACCAGCAGGCGCTGATAGTACAGTAACCGGTCCTACTGGCCCGGCAGGTATGGACGGTGCAACCGGTCCACAAGGTGGTCCGTTGACAATATCCACTCTAAACAATGGTTCTGCTAATACACAAGTATCATTAGATAACCTAAACGTTCAAGTAGCTAACCTAGGCGGATCAAATAATCAACTTCAAATTAGCCCAGTTAGCGGTTCGTTAGGTGTATTATGCGAAACCACCGAAATGTTGTTTGGAAATAGCATTGGACATAATTCGGGTATTAGCGGAGTAGCCGGGGGAACCGTTATGAATGCCGGTACTTGGTATTTTGTTGGCGGTTCCAACTACATGACCAAAGAAGGAGATGTTATAGTAGCTTACATAACTGACTATGGTAATAACCGAATGTATCGAGTTACTGCTCAACTTAGAACTGCTTCGGGCTATGCTATGATTGCTATAGAAAGATTGATATAATAAATCTGTTTAGGGAGTAAATTGTGCGTACATACGTAAGCAAACATAATGTAACAGTTCAGTCATCTTATATAGGTACCAAAGGTGAACTTACGGTTGATACTGATAGTTTTACAGTAAAGGTACACGACGGTAGTACACCGGGTGGTATATCAATTGGTGGCGGTGGTAGTACTGGTCCTACTGGTTTCACTGGTCCTACCGGCCCTCAGGGTATTCAGGGTCCAACAGGAGTTGTACCAGTAGTTGGTGCATTAAACTATGCACAAACTTTAAGTAATAAGGTAACCGTTGCTACTAATGCTAGCATACCAGCAACTGTAGTAGGTGTTACAATTACAACTACCGGTAATCCTGTTCAAATTATTGTCACAGGTGATGCTAACCCAACGCAAGCATCAGGCTGGATTAGACTACAGCTATACAGAGGTACAACTGCTATTGGGCAAATTGTACAAGCAGAATCCAGTGCTAGTAACGTAAATGTTCCGTATTGTGTACAAGTGGTTGATGCACCCAGTGCAGGAACTTATACATATTATCTAAAATTAAATGCAATAGCAGGAAGTAATTTTGACTTTGGTGAAGCAAACGGCCCTGTAATTACTGCAACAGAACTTGCAAACGTAAAAGGGCCTACTGGTGCAACAGGAAATAACGGATCTACCGGCCCAACAGGAAATACAGGTCCGGTAGGTGCAGCAAGTACTATTACCGGCCCAACAGGAAATACAGGCCCGGTGGGTGCAGCAAGTACTGTTACAGGTCCAACAGGAAATACCGGCCCGGCCGGAATTAACGGATTTAAATATACTGCTGGTGCAACTACTCCATTAAATCCAAGTGTAGGTGATGAATGGTATAATACTTCAACTAACGTACTGTATCAGTATATTAATGACGGTACATCAACTTATTGGTTAGATATCAACGGTACACCATTTACCAACAACTCTGTTACTGTAGCAAGTGCTGTGGTAAACTCAGGTGTCCCAGTTATATTAGACAATATAAAGATACAGATGGCAACTAGCGGTAACCGTAGTTTCCAAATTGCCAGTGTTAGCGGAACCTTTACAGCAGCATGTGGCGGTTATGCTAGTTATAATAGTACCAGTGCTTCATATTTCTCCGATGTGCAAATAACAGTAACCACTACCATGCAATATATAACTGCTTGGAATTTTCCGGGAGACGGTGACACTGGGTGGTATAACATTATGGATAGAACAAACAACAAATTTTATCGAATGACATTTATGGTAGGCGGCAGCTATAACAACAACTTTATTTCTATTGAGAGGTTAATATAATGGGGTTTCCTGCAAGTCCAGTTAATGGACAATTATCAACGGTTAATAACATAACTTATCAATGGAGCAGTTCAAGTAATACTTGGACTCGTACAACAACTGCAACAGGTTATGTAGCAGATTACATACAGACATGGACCAATGTTAATATCAGTAGTGTGGGGACTAATACCGACATAGTACTAAACACACAAGGGTCTGGTACAGGTATTGCATATAATACAAGTACAGGTGTTTACACCCTGACAGCAAATAAAACATACGAATTATATTTTGCCCCCCATTGGTCAACATTTAGTGATGGTACAAGTGGATTTTTAATATATACCTGGGTAGATGCCAGTTCAAATACTCCTATTGTGGGCGCAGCTTCTGGCAATGGATTGGTTGTTGGAGTTGCAGAAGCAATCAATAGAAACGTCAACGAATGTGACAATAACTCATTAAAAATCATTTATACACCTGTTACAAATCAAACAGTTAAGTTGCGTGTAATTGGTGCAACAGGTACTGCGTTATTACGCGGTGATCTAGCATCAATGGCTACCATTAGACAATTGGGCGCTAGTAGTCTAATGAGCAACGTTACGATAGGCGGTGGTGCAGCAACCACTTCAACTACCACAGGTGCAGTGATTGTCAACGGTGGTATTGGTATCAGTGGTGGTGCCAATATAGGCGGTGCTGTTAGAGTAGGTATTGGAACATTTGCAAAGACCCAGGGTGCAGGTGATATTGCACTGGATAATAATTCTACAGATACCCCGGGTGTTACGTTCTATTATGCTAATAATTTAAACTATGGACTTGATTCATTTAACCCCGGAAGTGGTCAAATCTTCCGTATTACCAAACAGCTTAACGAATCCGGCGGAGCAGAATTAGTAAGAGTTGACAGCGGCGGTAACCTAAGTGGTATTGGTTACGGTTCATTTAAATCAAGAGTGTTTAGTTGGACTGCGGCAGCTGATGGTACTCCTGCAAGCAGTCAACAAATCAACGGAACAATACAAGGTAATGCCAGTTATACTGGTACACTAGACGGTGTAATACTTACTCCCGCTAGTAATAGCCAAACAGGTAGTGTTTCATGGAACATTAGCAGCTTTGATTTTACCAAAGACTTTGTTATGGAATTTACTTGGTTCATGGGAACCGGCACAAACGCTGCTGATGGTTTATGGGTCGGAGTAGGCGGTAGTACAAACTTTGGAAATAGTCAACCCGGTGTTGCAAACGGTAGTGTTATGTTTAGATACGTTACTTACACTAATTTGTATACCAAGTGGTGGGTAAATGGTACCGCAACCGGTAACCAAATTGCATTCCACAGTGGTATTACATATAACGGAAAATGGCAAACATCGCGACTGATGTGCAGAACTGTTGGCAGCAAGCGTTATGCTTATATGTATACAGGTGACGCTAATAATCTAGACAATGCTATTGATATTACCAGTTGGTCACCCGGTGGCGGAAATGTAGTTGTTGGCGCAGCTACTGGTTCAGTAAATTCATATCAGGTATGTAACCATGTGAGCTTGGAATACATTTAATAATACCAAAATAATAACTTGATAAATCCCAACTCCTGTGGTAGTATGTATCATATCACAGGAGTTTTTTCATGACTGACTACGTTTGGTGTACATTTCAAAAAGAAGGTATACATCGTTATCCTGCCGCCGGCACTGACCCTCGACTAGAATCCGTTAGCTTCCTACAATACCCCCACCGACATGTTTTTCATTTCAAAGTGTGGGTGCAGGTGTTCCACGATGATAGAGATCGTGAGTTTATTATGGAAAAGCGTTGGATGGAAAGTCTTTATGAAGATAAAACACTTGATCTAGATTTTAAATCATGCGAAATGATTGCTCGAGATCTACAAGCACAACTTACCAATCGTTATGCAGGCGAACATCGCAAGCTGAAGATTGAAGTGAGCGAGGATGGCGAAAATGGTTGCTTGATGATCTGGGACCCCACTTATGATCTAAGATCACAGAAATTATAAGGTATTATAATGACAGTTTATATAGTCCCTATTGACCTAAAGTTTAGTAATAATGAATCTCCATTTAAAGGGAGATTTACTATAATAAGAAACATTGTCGGAGAAAAATAGTTATGAGTAATAAACTCTTCATCGTCCCAATTGAACAGCTTGATAGCCGTTATACAAAACAATGGTATGACTTTCTTCCTGCTCAACTAGAGAAGCATGGGTTAGAAGTTGTTACTATCGAGGGTGATGAGATACCACCTGAACCAACTCCTGGTGCATTCTTAGACTTTGCTGCTACCAATGTGTATAAAAGCAGCCAATTAGTTAGAATAGCACAGTTGATCAGAGAAGGTAAAGTTAAAAACGGCGACTATTTCCTATATACTGATGCTTGGAACCCTACTGTAATTCAGTTGAAGTATATGACTGAATTACTTGGAATTAAAGTTAAAATAGGTGGACTTTGGCATGCAGGATCATATGACCAACAAGACTTCCTAGGTAGAATAATTGGTAATGCACACTGGGTACGTCGAGCCGAAGTTAGCATGTTCAATTGTTACAATCATAACTTTTTTGCAACAGAATTCCATTTGGATATGTTTGCACTAGAGCTTTTTGATAAGCCAGGCTTTATACTAAAAGAAAACAACAGCTCAGTTCGAGTAGTTGGTTGGCCAATGGAATACTTAGTTGATGTACTTGCTCCATATACTGACACTAAAAAGAAGCAAAAGATCATATTCCCACATCGTATTGCACCAGAGAAACAATTAGACATATTTAAAGATCTAGCAGAATCACTACCTGAATACGAGTGGTTTGTGGCACAAGAACATGCACTTACCAAACACGAATATCATACATACCTAGCTGAAAGTAAAATAGCATTTAGTGCTAATCTACAAGAGACATTGGGAATAAGCATGTATGAGGCTGCTGTAGTTGGTACAGTACCGATGGTACCGGATCGATTGAGTTATAGAGAGATGTGGACTGATATTGGTACATATACCAGTGAGTGGACTACCGATTGGGATAGTTACCAAACTCATAAAGAACTGCTGATCGGACATATCAAGTTTCTAATGGGCGATACAACTGACATTGTTACAAAAACCAAATCCAGTGCAGTATCAGTTGGTCTTAAATTCTTTAATGGTGAGAAACTGTATCAAATTATAACTGATCAACAAAGTTAATTGACTTGACACCCACACAAAAAGCGATCATACTACACACATGGCAAAGAAATTTAAGAAATTCAGTTTTGACAAAAGTCATCTGACAATCAATCCAGAAGCCAAAGACTTCTCAGCGACTCAGAATGACTACGCAGTTTTTCTACCATCAATCTCTGCAATTTATGCAAAGATCGTCAGTATGGTACAATATAAACTCAGGGATGAAATGCCCCGAGGTTTACCAAATGGACTAAAGGATCTGGACTTCCTGGATCCCGCTAATAGTTTGTTCTACTATCCAGCAGCACTGTATTCAGCAGGACATGCTATACTTGATCCTGCTGATAGTTATGTACAAGAACGCATGGTTCAACAGCGTGATCGTAAGAATACACTGATGATTGGCGACTCTGGTGGGTTCCAAGCAGCAACAGGTGTACTTAAATATCCCTGGGATAAGAAACCTACACAGTCAGATGAGGACTTCCTCAAGGATAAGGATGCAGTACGTCTTAAACTGCTACGTTGGTTAGAAGCCACAGCAGACTATAGTATGGTACTGGATTGGCCAACCTATGCTCTGGTCAAGTTTGGACTAGATCCTAAAACTGGTGAGAGTTTGCATCCGGGTCTTAAGAGTTTTGCAGACTGTTTAAATGGTAGTTTAGAAAATCACGAGTTCTTTATCAAGCATCGCAAGGAAGGTGCTACCAAGTTTTTGAACGTTCTACAGGGACGTAATCAAGAAGAAGGTGATATTTGGTGGGCTGCTGCAAAGGATCTACCATTTGAATCCTGGGCATTCTCAAACGTGCAAGCAAGTAATTTTGGAATCAACCTGCGTAGACTTATTATAATGCGTGATACTGGATACCTAGAAGGTAGAGAGTTGCTACATTACCTGGGTAATGGTAAGATCAAAGCAGGTTGCGCATTAACAACTGTACAGCGTTCATTGCGTAAATTTGTTGATCCGGAATTAACTATTACTCTGGACGCAGCGAGTCCATTTGTGATGGTGGCTAAAGGGCAATCTTACTATGGATATGAACACTCCCCTAAAAATATTGGATTCAAGGGAGGCTCAATTCCGGACGATAAGGATCTTAAGAACAACCCCGAACTATTAAATGATTGGTTAGCTAGAAATCTTCCGAAGAAGTGTGATCCTATCCGTAGTCGCATAGGTGATTGTATTAATGTAGGAGATATTTGCGTTAGAGGATATGATGATCTAGAATACAAAAAGCTTGCATGGACTAAAAAAGAACTAGAAACAGATGAATATAAAAACTCACCCGAAGGACAAGCTGGAGATTTATTCAAATGGTCACGAGCATATAAAGAATATCTACAACATCACCCAGAGCAAGGAGGATTATTTGACTTCGGTAGTAATAAATTTGTCGATGAACGACAAAAATATCAAGTCAAATGGCCTAGCAGTTTAGATGGTTTTTCTTACCTATTAATTATGAATCATAATGTTGAACTTCATATTCAAGCTATTCAAGCAGCGAACATGTTACAGGATCGACCAATCTCAGAAGCCAAGGAATATTTAACTTCTGATCTATTGGAATTCAAGGACTTATGCCCAGAGATATTTAAAAGCGAACGTCCCATGGACCTTATTAACAAACACGCAAAAATGCTGCAACAAATAACCGGGATGGATGCAACCAACGATATTTCAAAAAACATTGAAGACATTTAATTATGTCTTCAATTTACAATTATCAAAATGCCATCTTTTCATTCCAGAATATCCTCCAACTTTTCCGCAATGAGGACATTTAGCTTCAATTTTATTAGGATTCTTTGTTAGAAAGTGATGAGTTCCATTTTCTAAAAGTCTTTGAGTTCTGGCTTTAGCAATCTCGCCGCCGCCATTCTGTTTTAACCACGGGTGTGTGCCATTTGCTACATACTTATGCATAGGATTTCTTAAACCTTGAAGATTATGTGTTCCGTTTTTAGATGCAATTCTCGAAGGATTCTTATCTCCTAGGAAATTATGTGTACCGTTTGCTACTCGTTCGGTATTTGGATTTCTATCTCCCACGAAGTTGTGGGTTCCTTGTCTAATGCGTTCTAAATTAATTTCTCTAGCTATTTCTGAAATTTTCTCCGGAGATCTTTTCATTCTTATAGCCATAAAGTAACAAGCGCCATAGTCGCCTTGGGCATAATGTATATCATAATGTTCTTGAATTGTAACAGCTTTTAAATTAGATATGTCGTTATTGTTATGATTCCCATCTATATGATGTATATCATAACTTCTACCTTCTTCATCTAAAGGTATCTGACCATAATGGTCTTCGTATATCTTACGGTAATTAACTTTACAAATTTTAGATTTTTTAGTATTATTAAACATGCTGTTGCTCCTTGTAAGCGATAGAGTCGATGGGTCTAGTACACCGTGATCGACATTTAGATTGTATAACTGTATATAATGTCATAAAATTATAATTGATATATAGTCACGTAATCAATTTATAAGGATTTTAAGATGGAAGGTTTTTTATATTTTGGAATACTGTGTTTGACATTTGCATTCACAGCTAAAGTAACAGAGATTTTTATTCCGCCAGAATATTGGTTTACATCTGGATGGGTTGTAGGTCTAGTTGTTGCTATGATATACAAGTCTATTTCAACTCCAACTACCAAGTTATGAGATATAGAACCAGAGAATTGTGCATTGTTGAAAGAGATGAGTGTGCCGACTGGTGTTATGCTAACGACGTAAAATTTCAAGAAATTAAAATCAGTATGCCTACAACATTTTGGATATCTTTTAATTTAGACAACGATAATTTATTAACGTATGCTAAGTTAAAATGGGATGCAAGGGATTTAGAACAATGAGTGATTATCAAGTAATGGCATGGTTAATATTTGTAGTAATTGCAATGTTTACTGGATTCGGTGCTGGTTATTTCATTGGATATGACCAAGCTGTTGAAGATTACAAGAAACGTCGCAGAGGGTAACTGATGAAGCAAGTGGAAATACGTGCTAGATCGTATAGCAGTAATTGTTTATATCTCACTGTGATCAATCTTGACGACTCGCATGATACCTACACCGTGTTAATATCAGATAATCAAGAAGTTGCTGCACACATACCAAAGTTAGGGTATTTGATCAGACACAATGATTGGTTAAATGACGCACAAAAACAACATGTCAAGGAATTTATCAATCAAGATGAGCCTGTGATACGAGAAGTTGGTTATCCAGTTATTGCAGATCTTGTGAAATTTGCACACAATGGTATGCCAGGTGAAGAAATTTTGGAATTGTTCTATGGTAAAGATTGGAAAAAGAGCGAGTTCGGAAAACGCAAGGGTGTGAAGAAAAAAGAAGAATTTGTATCAAAATTTCCCATGGATTTATCAGCTTGGAACGATTAATTACCATTTTAGGCTCTTGACATAGTATCTAATCACTATATTATAAAATGATCAAAGGTTGTTACTTATTCAGAGAGGTAATCATGATTAAGGATAAAATTCTTTCGATCAAAGAACGAGTTGACTTTCAAACCGCAGGTGTTGTAAGTATTGTGGGGTTATATAGTTTAGTCGGCTATTTGCTTTTTTCAGAACCTCCTGCACCCGTTGAAGATATAGCCAGTGGTAAATTTGAAATCAGTTATCCAAAAAGTTTTGAACCCGGATCATTTCCAGTTTTACGAGTACATGGACTACGTGCAAGTCTAAGCGATGTAGAAGAGTTTGCTACCATATCACCCACAGTTAAACTGAATGATCCACGAGATACTGAGCATGCCGTACAACGTGTAGCATGGAAGAAAGATTTAAAACCAATCAAACCTCAGGCCAAAAGTTTTGTAGATGATGATCAAACCGCTGTTTATGATATCAGCGCACATACAGTTTATCTACCAAATGGACGAGCGTTAGAAGCACATAGTGGCCGCGGTGTGTATATGGACCAAACAAAATTTGTGCATTTGAAAAACTTTGGACCAACCCCGCCGCATGTTTATAAACTTTCATATCGCGAACGACTGTTCCACGGTGTACAAGCTCTACGCCTAACACCACGTAGTGAGAGAGAGATTTATAATAGAGATGGACTATTAGCACATCCTTACTTTTTGGGCAAGCGCGGTGATTCAATGGGTTGTGTGAGTTTTAAAAATTACAACCAGTTCTTGGAAGCATACAAGCGTGGAGAATTTACACGCCTTGCTGTGGTTAAGAGTGTAGACTAATAATGACCACAGAAGTTGTTCTAATGGATTTAGAATTAAACTATTGGACAGATGTTGCACTAAAAGATCAAGAATTTGACGGACTAGATTGGTTTATTTCCAAAACTGTGTGGGATCAACCATGGTATGATTGGATTAAAGAATATGATCTTGAATTATTCTTTAATTCGCATTACAGTTGTGAAACAGATATTAGAACTTATAGAATTATGACCAAAATGCCAACAGAGTTAGAAACATATTGGTTATTGACTTGGGGATATGCTTGTATCAAAAAATAGAGAGGCGTTATGAACAGAGATTATGAAACCGGAACCAAAGATGATGTGATATTCTTTACAGGTATAGAAGTTGAACGTACTCCTGCATATGGAATGAAAACTCTATTTGTTGTAGGTCTTCGAAACGTCAATGTTGTCGCTAACATGGCCAAAGACAAGTTGTGTGAGCACATTTATCTCGGTGCAAATCAAAGTTTTGATCCAGACATGGAAATGAGAACCAGTGGGTTTGAACTGTATGATGTGGTTACACCCTGGGATAAATTAGCAACTGAACTGGTTGATCGCGGATTTATGGTTACATTAGATTTTGATGTAAGGCATGTAGAAACTGTATTAGAAATGACCTGTGCAAGTCACAACAATTTTATTCCACAAATTTCAGTAAAAATTCCACATGCAAGGTTGTTTAATTATAATGCTATGGTTAAAATCGATGATAAGGATTTCAACGCCAGCAATCCAGGAGTATGGTGTCATCCGTTGCACACCTTAATGGATAGAGCTGTGTTTACAGATTGGAATCAATACAAAAAGGATAAGCCTCTATGAACTATGACCTATTAGAACTCAAAGAAAAACTATTTGCTGATTATAGAAATACTATAGAACTAGCAAAAAAACTAAAAATACAGTGCAAAGAAGATAGAGCTGCTCTGGAGAAACTACAGGTAGAAGCTGCTGAAACAGAAAAGAATGCACTCTATATGCGCGATCTAATTGATTATATGATTAAAAATGATCTCGATCCTGTTACTGCAAAACTTAAATTTCAAAAGGAAGATTATAATAGAGACACGAACATATATCATCATCCTGTTTATACTGCTAGCAGCGCAAGTTCAATAGGTTCGTCTGGCGGGTTATCAGTTGGATCAATTGGAAGTATTTCATTAGCCAGCGCCGCAGGTTTAGCAAGTGCTTCTTCTATAGTACCAAACGGTGGTTATACGATTACACTTAGCGACGATGGTTGTTAGATATAGACGTTACGACCTAAATAAAGTATTATGTAATATATTGCAACCCTCTGCATTAACATCGGGAGTAACCATTAAATGAAAACAAGTGAAATTATCCGTAACCGTATCAAGGCTGCGGGGGCAAGATTCAATGCGAATGACAATATTAGTGATTTTGTTAGCAAAGATGAACTTACACAATTGATTGACGAATTAACTGGTAAATTTGAAGATGTATTAGACTCCCTGATAATTGATCGCGAAAATGATCCAAATTCCCGAGAAACTGGTAAACGTCTGGCAAAGATGTATGTAAATGAACTAATGCGAGGTAGATTTTATTGTATTCCAGAAGCAACTGCATTTCCAAATGATTCAGCTGAGCGTTATGAAGGTATGTTGGTTGTACGTAGCGAATTAAACAGTGTATGCAGTCATCATCATCAACCAGTTAAAGGTGTTGCATATATTGGTATTATTGCACATAAGAAACTGATTGGATTGAGCAAGTATACTCGTATTGCACAGTGGTGTGCTCGTAGAGGAACACTACAAGAAGAATTATGCAATGATATTGCAACTGAAATTCAAAAAGCCACCGACAGTGACAATGTTGCTGTTTATATACAAGCTACTCACGGGTGTGTAGAAAATCGGGGATTGTGTGCTCATAGCTCATTGACACAAACTACAGTATTACGAGGTGCTTTTAAAGAAGATCAAAGTACAAAGAAAGAATTTTTTGACAATATTAAATTACAACAAGAATATGCATCAAAATAACTATTCACAGAGGGAATTATTATGTTATCAATTGATTCAGTTGAAGTTAAAACAGATCCACGTACTTTTACACCACATATGCATGTGAGTTTTGTCTTAAACATAGAAGCTGTCAGAGGAAGACTAGATCGTCCAGAAGATGATCTGGCACTTATCATCGGTCAGGAAGTACTTAATCAAACCAAACTTTGGCATGCATTACGCAATTCTAACGAGGTGTCTTATGAAATGGCTTGACAAATGGATCGCTAAAAAATGTCGAGAGGCTTGGAATAATTCAAGGTCTATTGATACCTTAACACTTGATCATCCTGCCCCTATCCCATGTAAAGCAGATAAATCTTTCATGGATAGTAGAAAGTCCATCAGCTTTCAAATGCAACCTGCTAACGGTGGAACAATAATTGAAGTTTCTCATTACGACAGGTCCAGAGATGAGTGGGAAAGAGAGTTGTATATTATAAACGAAAACGATAATTTTGTAGAGACTCTCAGCGGAGTTATTACACAATATAAACTCACACATGGTTAAATGAGGTTTATGATGAAAATTGTTAATAATTGGACTGGTACTGTAGTTGAACAAGATGGGGAACTATGGTTGGTATTTGAAAAGGAGTTAATGGATGAGCTTAGATGGCAAGAAGGAGACAACATTGTCTGGGACATGGACGACGATAAAAAAGTGGTTGTCGTCAAAAAAGAAATCAACACAGGACCCACTGAGTGATTTGTCTGTAAACACAATAGATTTTAGGATCGACGATTATATGTACTACAATAATACCATGTGTAATAGCATTTACGGAGCCGGGGGTGGTAGTTCGGGAGTGTACAATATTGCCACTGGCGGTTCGTCAGGTACTTATTCAATAAGCACCAGTCCATCAGTTGTGTACCCCACAACTACAACCACTACGACTGGCGGAACTTATGCAGGAACTAGTACTGGATTATGGAATACCAGTTATGCAAATCCAACGGTAAATGCTGGCTTCGACTCTGATATTACACTATCTCGCACGGGTAGGCCCGATCTAAAAATTGGACAAATGATAGACTTGATTTGCGAGCATCTTAATATTATTGTACCAGATCAGAAGTTGATGGAAGACAATCCTTCTCTTAAACTAGCATATGAACACTATCAAGAAACCGTGGCTAAAACTGTAATGAACCCAGAAGTAAAAGCCGCAGCCGATAGTTATCGTACAATTGAAAAATTGGTTAAAGAAACAGAGGAAAAATAAAAACTCTCAATAAATAGTCGTGCAGTTCGCGAGGTTCCCGCCCCCAACTGCTCTACCGCTTGTATGGAGCAACAGCATGACTATTTACACAAATTTTCCATCAGAATTCTATGTGTATGCATACCTACGATCATCTAACTTCACACCATATTATATAGGAAAGGGTAAAGATGATAGAGCATGGAAACCACATAAAAGATTAAATGGCCAAGATCTACTTCCAAAAGATAACTATAGAATTGTTATATTAGAATCTAATTTAACACATATCGGAGCATGTGCAATTGAACGACGTCTAATCAGATGGTACGGAAGAAAAGATATCGGAACTGGAATTTTGCAAAATAGAACAGATGGCGGCGATGGGGCATCGGGTATTAAACAAAGCGAAAGTTCAAATCAAAAGCGTCGAGATAGACAATTAGGTAAACCTAAGCCAAATTTAAAAGATAAACTGGTGGTTTATGACACTGTCGATTTAATTAACAAACAAATTGATGTAAATGATTACTATTCTAATCTTAACAGGTATAAAACTGTTGCTAAAGATAAGGTTTTAGCATTTGATACCATTGAAAAAGTTAATAAATTAATTAATAAAAAAGAATTCGATGGTTCAAGATATGTTGGACAAACAAAGAACTTAACAACGGTGTTTGATACAATATTACAAAAATTTGTGCAATTACCAACCAATATTGTTAAAAATAATTCCAGATATAAAGGTCCTTGTACAGGTAAACAAAACGTCATAAATCGTGTAACAGGTGTTCGCTCACAAATTAATACAACTGAATTTGACACTAAAGTTTATATTAAGTTAGGTGATAATAGATATTATTTTAAAGCCTTTGATACTGTTAAGGATCGAATAAAAAACTTGCATGTATTTGAATGGAATCATATTGATCAAAAAAGATATTCTATATTAGAACTTGACAAATTTGATAGATTATGTCAGACTTACTTATAAAATAATGTTTAGACCGTGGATTTAAATCTTATGACCAAAATTAAAACAAGTGAACTTTTTTGGAGCATTCAGGGAGAAGGACAATATATAGGAGTTCCTAGTATATTCCTACGTACATTTGGGTGTAACTTCACTTGTTCTGGATTTGGATTGCCTAGAGGTGAATTAAGTTCAGAGCCAGATAAGATTGCTAAAGCTCTTACACAAAATATAACCTATGAAAATTTACCATTAGTATCAATTGGGTGCGATTCATATGCGTCATGGCATCCTGCTTTTAAAAATTTAAGTCCTATGATGTCTATTAACGAAATCATAACTCGTATGAAAGATTTGCTACCAAACGGTAAATTTGGTAGGGACAAGCATTTAATTATTACAGGCGGAGAACCATTATTAGGATGGCAAAGAGCATATCCAGATTTAATTAATTCTATTGTAGAAAACAAAATGAACCTAACACATTTAACTTTCGAAACCAACGGTACTCAAAAGCTACATAAAGAATTTAGTGATTATCTTTACAGACAAGCAAAAGATGCAGGATTAGAAGTTACGTTTAGTATTAGCGCAAAACTTCCATGTAGTGGCGAATCATTTGAAAATGCAATACTTCCCGACGTAGTAAAGGATTATTTGGATATCCCAAATAATCGCAGTTATTTTAAATTTGTTGTTGCAACTGAGCAAGATGTTAAAGATGTAGAACGTGCTGTTGCACTTTATAAATCAGCTGGGATTGATATTCCAATTTATTTGATGCCAGTTGGCGGCGTCAATAGTGTTTATGAATTAAATGAAAGAGCCGTAGCAGACTACTGCCGAGATGTGGGATTTAGATTCTCTCCGAGAATTCAAGTTCAGCTTTATCGAAATGCCTGGGGAACGTAATATGATACCATTTAAAATGTGGCCAGGATCATGGGGCCTTAAAGGAAAAACTCGTGCTATTGCACAAGCAGAGTATGAGCTGGAAGGTTATGAGCTTGAGCATAAATTAGCTGAAATTAACCACAGTGATCCAACTGAATTATCCAAGGCTATTCTTGAAATAGACTTAAAATACAAAAAAATAAGTCAGTATGATTTTGATCACAAACACAACGATTTATTCAATGAAGTTGGATCAACAGCTCACTCTATTGAAAAGTTGAACACTGAATTAAAGCACAATAAGATAGATGACTATGCATATGATAAGGGCATAGCTGAGCTAACAAGTCCCACTAAGGAAAAGAATTTAGCCATACTTGAAGTAGAGTTAAAGTATCAACGTATTACTGATCAGGAATATGAAAGACGCAAAGCCGACATTAATGAAGAGCCGTGGATAGCCATGCCAAAGATTGCTTGGGACCCCGTCGACTCTAGTAAAACTTATTTTGAATTAGATTACAATGATTTCTTCTTGGATTTTTTGCGTGAGAATGGTTATCAAGGCACTGATGACGAGTGTATCAATCGTTGGTTAAATGATGTATGTTATAGTGTTTTACAAGAAATGGATCAACCCGAGCCAGAGATGATTAACACCATAAGAAAAATAAGATTACCAGATGGTAAAACTGAGCACAGTTAAATTATAAGATAAATATTACCATGGAACCTACGTTAGATGATATAAAAAGAAACGGTACTTGGTTCTGTCTTATGACCAAACAACCTGCATGGGGTATCACTGACCTAATATCTAACATGGGCTCTGATATAACAGGAATAGAAATAGGTGTTCAGATTGGTTTAAACAGTATGATGTTAATAGATATTTGTACAAATATTTCTAAAATTTATGGTATAGATCCATATATACCATTTGCAGATTGTGATGGTAGATTTATCACACAGGCTGAACAAGATCACAATTTGAAATTATTAGATCAGTCTATTTCTGCAATGGGTAATAAATTTAAATTATTGAAAATGAAAAGTTTTGATGCGGCCAATATGTTTGAAAATGAAGCCTATGATTTTGTATTTATTGACGGTGATAAAAGTTCAAAAAATATGTTAACAGATTTAACACTATATGCTCCAAAAGTTAAACAAGGCGGAGTTATTGCTGGTCATGATATAGGATTTAAAAGTGTTAGTGTTGCAATACAAGCATGGGCTAGAGGCAATAATATTGATTTTAATACAATACATATTATTGAAAATCAATCATGGTACTGGATAAAGACATAAGTATATCTGTTCGATAACAACCAAAGGATTAAGACATGAGCACACCTAATTTTGACATTTATAGCTTAAAATCCACAGGTGAGTGGGATCATGATATAACATTTCAGGGTTGTTATCAACTATTAGATGTCATTAAAAATCTCGGGCCAAATGTTACAGGCGTTGAAATTGGTGTCAGATCTGGACTTAATACCTACATGATGCTGGACAATTGCGAAAATATTACCAAGCTTTGGAACGTTGACCCGTTTGCTCCGTTTTTTGATGTATTTCAAACTGTTACAGCAGAAACCCAGGAATGGTATTACAACATCTATAAAAATAATTTAAGTGTATGGGGAAATAGAACTGAACTATTAAAAATGCCCAGCACAGAAGCTGCTCTGCATTTTAAAGATCAATCACTTGATTTTATTTTCATTGATGCCGATCACAGTTTTCAAGCAACATACGATGATATTAATGCCTGGGAACCAAAAGTCAAAAAAGGCGGTATGGTAGCTGGACATGATTTTAGATTAGATGGAGTTCCTGCTGCACTAAAAAAATGGTGTGAAGAAAATTATAGAGACTTCAACAGCATTAATACTGTTAGCAATGAATCTTGGTACTGGATTAAAGAATAACAGTTGCAAAAATCTTTGTTTCCTGCTATAACTAATGAAACAAAGGATTTGTCATGGCTACATACATCATAATTGATACTCAGAATTTATTTCTCAGAATAAGGTTTGGTGTAAGAGCTCCCGATCTGGAAACACAAATTGGATTGGCATTACACACCATCTTTACCAGTATCAAAAAAGTTTGGAATCAATTTGACGGAACTCACACCGTATTTTGTCTTGAAGGCCGCAGTTGGCGCAAGGACATGTACACACCCTATAAAGCAAACAGACGTGTAGCAGCAGATTCTAGAACTCCCCGAGAAGTTGAAGAAGATCAAATATTTTTTGAGGTTATGGACAAATTTATTGAATTTTTGCGTAAAAGTACCAACTGTTCAGTATTAAAACATCCTAATGCCGAAGCAGATGATATGATTGCCCGTTGGATTGCACTACATCCTGATGATCGTCACATTGTGATTAGCAGCGATAGCGATTTTCAACAGTTGATTAGTCCTAACGTGATGATTTTCAATGGCATTGCTGGTCTACTTTATACCAATAAAGGTATATACGACAAAGATGGTAACATTGCTATTAATAAAAAAGGACAGGAAATGTCAATACCAGACCCCGAATGGATACTGTTTGAAAAATGTGTACGCGGTGATCCCGGCGACAATGTAATGAGTGCGTTTCCGGGTGTACGTACTAAAAAATTACAGGAAGCATACGCAGATCGTGCTAATAAAGGTTATGCATGGAATAATCTCATGTTGAGCAAATGGTTAGATCATGAAAATATAGAACACCGAGTCAGGGACGACTACGAGCGTAACAGACAGCTGATTGATCTCACACAACAACCGGCTGATTTGGTTGACAAATTTGACTTAGCAATAATAAATGCTGTTAATGAGGAAGTTAAAAAGCAAGTCGGATTGGCACTGATGAGATTTTGTAATCAACACGGATTGGTTAAAATTGAAAAAAATACCAGCGAATATAGCCCGTGTTTTAGCTCAGCTTATACCGGCTTATTGGTTCAGGAAGATTAACCCATGACTGCATACACTTTGAAATCAATTGCAGAAAACAGTTGGATTTTACAAAAAGATGGAATGCGTATATCCCTGTTAACCGCTAAAAATGGAGAACTACAGTCAATTGGCAAATTAGACAAAAAGACCTTTAAAGACTTTGCCGAGTTAGAATTATTCATAGGAAGTAAAATAGAAGTTGAACAAACTGAAGAAGAGTCTATTGATGAAATTGGCAACATTGATGGGTATCCTGTAAAACATCTGGGCGCTGTAGAGGTTAAGCACGAGTCATTGCCGGCATACAGACGATCCACTACGTCAAACACCCTGTATTCAGCTGGATATTACGGTGTAAAATTTCCAAATGGCTGGGTAACAAGTTACTGTCCTAAAATGTCAACACTAAATGAAAATGAATTCTTAGGACCATTTAAAACCAAATTAGAAATGCAAAACAGCATCAGTCAAAAGAAAAAGGCAATCGACATATGAGTGAACATTTAACAACAGATGGCATTCATCTATTCTTAGAAAAGTATAAGAATGCTCGTAGTTTTAATAGCAAAGAAATTCGATTAACTATACAAGAAGCCGAACAACTATCAATTGGAATTGGACTACTACTAAGTAGATATCAAACTCTATCTGATCGAGTAATTGAATTACAAGAAGAATTATTGAATCCGCAAGAAGTTTCAATGAGCGGAGGCGAGTTTTAACTCTATGAAATTTTTCACAGTAAACAATAAAAAATACAGCAAGATAATATCTCCTTATTGTGATCTCGAAAATGGTCCCTGGGTTGCAGGAGGTAGTGTACGTAAAATTTGGGAAGGTAAACCCTGGCAAAATCAAGATATAGATTTTTTCTTTAAAAATCCCAATCAATACAGCAGATTACGGGAACGCATCGGAGAATTTGGTCAATTAAACAACAGTGTGTACGAAACTCAAAATGCTTCATCTTTTACTATAAATATCAACCCAATCGCAGATAAAAGACTCAGACATGAGTTTGATCTATTAGAAGATAAATTACCCAAAGAAGATCTCATTAAAATTCAATTGATATGTAAACAATGGTATACAAGTGCATTAGACGTGATTAATAATTTTGACCTGGGAATAAGTCAATTTATCACTGACGGAAATACTATTATTGCTAGTGATCAGGCCGTACAAGATCATGCCGACCGTGCAATAAGAGTTGGTAAAAATTATCTTGGCAAGATTAACCCGCTTCGAGTGGTAAAATATGCAGCATACGGATATGATCCAGATCCCGATTTATTTCTAAGCTGTTTACAAACAGCTATTCAAGATGGGGTAAATGATGACAGTTACTGACATTGAACAGGCTAGAACACTGAGCTTGTTAACAGAATCACCTCATTTGATTGTTAATGATCAAAAACATGTGGCATTTGCAGGGTACGTGTTTACCTACAGCACATTTGCTACGGTATTCATGTGGGCCATGTGTGGTCAAGTGATATATAAACGTATTTGGGCGGAACAAGAGGGTGCTGTACAGTCAGTTAAGGATCTAAATCCTCATGACACTAGACTACAAGCCATGTCTGACAATAACGTGGGTAATTATTTAACTAGTCAACTGACTATTGCTATGTCAAAGATGAATCCCGGTGATATGGAAAAAATGATTGAAAAAATGTTGGAAGAAGTGGTTTAATTTTGAATAATTAACTAAATACTTTTGTATAGTTAACTAAATACTTTACTAAACCAAGCTAATTTTAGTCTAATAAATCCTCGCAAATACTTCTCTTTGATTCAGATTTTATAAATATTGTGTCGAAGAAGGATGATCTATGAGTAGACCAAAGCCAAATGTTCTGTTAAATTACACAGATCCAAAGACTTTTAAAAGCGAACAAGTATTAGAAGCAACTGGTATATATGCTGTATTCTACCAGGGCAAACCCATTAACTTACGAACATTAAACAGTGTTGTAAATTATCCAAATTTAAAATACTTAAAAGTTAGTTTTAGTAACCCAGGACATGCCTTTAATCTTTGTACTAAACTTAACAAATTATTTAAAACTGATCAATTTTCAGTAGTTTTACTCAGTGGCGGTGAAATTATTGTTGAAAATCAAAAATAATTCAAATTTTATGCCATACAAATTTTTTGTGACCAACATCCCAAATTTTATGATAACCTAGCTGTTCAGTTATTTGAGATTCTGTTAAATCACTATCAAAGCCCTGTTCGATTAATTTTTGTTTTGTAAACTTGAATCTATGTAATCTTGTTACAAAATCTTTACTATACCAATAACCTGGTGGTGTAATAGAATCAAGTGTCATCCCAATCGATTCATAAACTTTTCCAGTACCCCATCTTAAATCGCAATAACTGAATATAAAATCTGGATTATACTCGTTGATAAATTTTTTGAAAATTTTTCCTGCAATACCGGGTATATTGCCTAATGATGCAAATCTTAATAATTCCCAGCCTTGACATTTATGTATAGCTCTATTTTTACCAAAACTCATTGCTGCTACTAATTTATTATTATAAAATGCGCCATATCTGATAGAAGATACACAAGACCCTTGTATATGTATATTATTCATAAATTGATTATAATCTTTTGTAGATATTGACTGTATTATACATTGTCTGGCATTACACGTTTTTTCTGATTTATTTAGAAAATGTTTTAATCTATTCTTTACAATATTTTGTTTAAATTGCCATTCATCAGAAAATATCTGTATAAGTCGTATCCCCTGATCATTACACGTTTTCCATTTATTAAAATGAGAAAATTTTGTTTTACATCGTTTTTCAGTATGCCAGTATAATCCATTAAATTCTATACCCAAGTTGTAATCCGGTAACCATATATCAATTTCTTTTGGCGGAATAATATATCTGACATTTTGCAAAACATTGGTTATTCCTAAACTGTAAATGAAATTTACAAGTTGTTTCTCCCCAAGTGATGACAATTTTCCACCAGGAAAACATTTTGGGCAAATAGGATCAGTGCCATCATCTATATGGTCTATAAATGTTGTCAAACAACTATTGCAAACCCACGGATATTTTTGATCTACTTTATCGTAGTCATCTACTGTGAACAACGGAGTTGCTGATGTTACCCTGCTGAATAAATTTTCAAAAAATACTTTGTTGCGTGTGCTTGTGCGTTTTGATACAACATCGTGATTTTGTTGTACCCATTCTACTCCATATTTTTCTAAATTTGTTTGTTTAATCTTCTCTCTAAAACTTGGTAAATTCCAAATATTATCAACACCATATTTGTCTAAATAAGTCTTTGTACGTTTATCTGCTACAGATTTCCAATCTACATCCTGTATCTTTAAATTATACTTGTCTTTAAATTCAGGACATTGCAATGCATGCGGGAACCCATGTCGATTGATCATAGTTTGGTGTCTCTTATCAACTATTGCTTGCTTATCCTGGTCTGATCGATTGGCATTTGCTATGTTATGTTGATTTTTAACTTCATCTGAACTCGCTGAACACTTGGTTGAACAAAATTTTCTGTATCCTTCGGTTCGATCAATATATTTTAACTCTATGTTACAATGAGAATTAGCACATCTAGGTCTCTCAGATAAACCATTCAGAAATAGATACAAATTTTCCGCATATCTGTTGTAAGGACCAGTTGATAATTGTTTGTCAAGAAATGGCCAATTGCTTGATATTATTTTTCTATACTTTACATAAGATTTAGCATTCGATATGGCCGCAGTTACTTCATTGATGAGATTATTCATACTATATTTATATTAAGTTAGTTTTTCAAATACAAGTCATAATAAATAAATTCATGGTATCATATTATATAAATATTTTTGGTAATATGTTAACCTCAAATGAAAAAACCAAAAATTATTAATAAAGCATTAATAATTGAATCGCAGGATCCAAAACAATTCTGCTTGCGTATGGTTACCGAAATACAACATGCAATTGACCCAAGTTTTTTAGAAAATCTAAATTTGGACAGAATCCGAAGGTACTTTTTCGTAGGACAAGGTTGGAGGCTTACTGCTACCGGATGTACTACCATAGCCGACAATTACATACACTATACCAGCAAAAATGAAAAAAATAAGGTAATAACTGGTAAGTTACTGTTAAATATGGATAATGCTGTAGGCGGACCATGGTTTATCCGCGGCTCACAAATAGTTGTATTCGATCCAACTGCTCACTTTGAATTGGAAATGGTCGGTGGGGATTTGAACACTTTTGTGGATTTTAAAAATTCTAAATAATTTGGTTTTAGATCAAAAATACCAGTTGACACAATCGCTATCCTCGTATAACGTAATTGAGTAATGACAAACCATAACGAGGTAATTACAAATGAGCACAGCCAAACAGCAAAAAATTATTGAACATTCCACAACCACTCCAAGCAAGCTAAAACTTGCTATTCAACATTCATTAAAGCGTAAGCGTCCATTATTCATTTGGGGTGCACCGGGTATTGGTAAATCCGACATTGTTGCAGAAGTTGCAAAGACTCAGGGTCGTCCATTAATTGACATCCGACTTCCACTCATGGAACCAACAGATATCCGCGGTATCCCACATCTTATCGATATCAAAATCACCGATGCTAAAGGCAACGTCGTTAAGGACGAAAAAGGTGTTCCACTTACAGAAAAAGTGTTTACATGGAGCAATCCAAGTGATCTTCCAACGGATCCAAATAGCAATGCATTGGTTTTCTTTGATGAGATGAGTGCTGCACCACCCAGCGTCCAAGTTGCTACATACCAAATCATTCTTAATCGTCGTATTGGTCAGTATCAGCTGCCAGAGAACGTGGTAATTGTGGCTGCTGGTAACCGCGTTAAGGACAAGGGTGTTGCATATAACATGCCAATGCCACTGGCCAATCGCTTTACACATCTTACTCTTGCAGTAGACTTTGATGACTGGAAAGAGTGGGCACTGATTAACAGAATCCATAAGGACGTTGTTGGTTACTTGAGCTTCCAGCCAAATGATCTCAACGTGTTTAATCCTGGCTCAGAGAGCATGGCGTTTGCTACACCTCGTTCATGGTACTTTGCTAGCGAACTGATCCAGGAGACTGATGAGGACGGTAATGTAATTGATACCACACTGCCAAGCGATGTGCTTGCAGATCTTATCAAAGGTACTGTAGGCGAGGGTGCTGGTATTAAATTTATGACTTATCGTCAGCAGGCTGCTAACTTGCCACATGCTAAGGATGTGCTAACTGGCAAGGTTACCAAGTTGAATGTAAAGCAGATTGACATCATGTACGCATTGACTACTGCTCTTACATACTACTTGGCGGATAGTGCTAAGAGTGCTGAACAAGCCAAACGTGCAGGCGACTCAAAACCGATGGACGAGTTCCATAAGCAAGTGGATACATTCTTTGAATTTGTGATGGCAAATTTTGAAGACGAATTAGCCGTGATGGGTGCTAAGGCAATTCTTGGTACATATAAACTACCTATTATGGCTCCAAAACTTAAAAGTTGGACGACCTTCTGCAATCGGTATTCTGACTTGATCCCAAATGTACCGTAAATAAGTAATATAAAACAATTAGGGAGCGGACGAGAAATTGTCCGCTTTCTTGTGTTTACACCTATCCATATGATCTTTATATACTAACGATCAATTTTAAATGTTTATTAATTGATTTTTCAGCGACTTTATATGTTCTAACATATTCTTTGCATCATCTATAAATTTAACTGCATCGGGGTCTGTTGGCTCTACAAAAACAACCTGTGTTCTTTCATATAATTTTGCTTCAAATTCTTCGATATTTGGTAACATTTGTTTAATTCTATGGGCCGACTTTTGTTTTATTAAGAAGTTTATAACTTCGACAATTGTGTTGTAATCGTCATTTATATCTAAAGGTTCGCCTATAAGTTCTAACCAAGTTAAATCTTCCTGTGTCCACTCATATGCTCTCATGATTATTCTCTAAATTTTTCAAATTTTCTGCAATCATTTCTTCTTTAAACTGTTCAAATTTTTTCCGTAGTTCGACGATTCTACGTTTTGAATCCACTAATTGCTGGATTAATTCTGGCGTTACTTCAACATACCCCGGTCCGGGTTTAGTAGGCGATTTAATTATTGGTAGTTTTTCCATCGATATCTCCAATTCTGTTATAATATTTATAAACAAAATAGTTGACACTCTCCTTAATTCTGCTATCATAACATTGTTATTAAATCGTATATAATAACCGACACAACGCGATCTAGTAGCCAAAAAAATCAGTCAGGCACGTATTAAATTGTTGTTTGCCCGCCTTATTTTATTGATTTTTATTTAGATTTTTCAAAGATTTCATAATCTTTTTAATTTTTTGTTGATTAGCTTTAGACTCCCGAATCATTTGTTCTATTTTTTCAATAATTTTTAATCGATTTTCTAAATTATATTCTTTATTGTTGCCCATTTTAAAATCCAAATTTATTTAGGCGACCAATTAAATTTATAATTACCGCAATCATAAATCTTAAGGTATCCGGCGTCAGACATTATTTGTTCTTCAGTTTTAGATTGATCAAACCCGAGTTTTATCAATCTAGACTTAACGAATGAGGTTCTGTGATATCTTGTATGGTTTTTAAAATACCAGTAGCCGGTGTTTCTGTCGTTTTTAGTAACATTGGTAAACCCCAATGCTTCATATAATTTGCCATTACTCCAACATCTATTAGCATAGCTAATAACTCGTGTTGGATTATGATCTTTTATAAATCTTTTGAATAATTTACTAGCACCGCCGATTACGGTGGATATTGAACAATACCTAATTAATTCAAAACCATCTTTAGTATATCTCGACTTACCAAAACTCATGACTGCTATTAAAATGTCATTATGATAAAGACCATATACAATTGACGCAGATGCATACCCTTGAAGATGATATTTTATACAAAAACTTTTATATTCAGACTTATTAATTGTTTTAATTGAACAATTCCTTGCATAAATTCTATCAGATATACCTAAAACAGATTTTAAACGAGATTTAATTATATCTTGCTTGTTTATCCATTCATCTTCAAAAATTTGTATCAACCTTATACCTTTATCACGACTCCTGATAAATTTATCAACGTGATAATTCGGATCTTTCCATTTAGACGAGTGCCAGTAAATACCATTAAATTCTACTGCTATGTTCTTTTCTGGTAACCAAATATCAAACTCTTTGTCCCCCAATATTTCTTTTGTATTTCCCTCCACAGACAAACCAAGTGACCCTATCCATTCTCTTAATTCAATTTCATTTTTAGATACAGACTTTGGATTGCAATTTAAACATCTGGGAATTCTACCGTAGTCCACATGGTCCAAAACCTCTTGACCACAAAAATTACACTTCCATTTATAAAAGTTTTTTCTAAAACAACCAGTATACTCGTCTCGAGTAAATGCCGGAGTTACATAATCCTTTACGCGATCAATTACCGCTTGATATCCAATATCCTGTAGTTTTTCATTTAATTTTGATCGCATCATGTCATATGATCGGTCCTGCATTGTTAATTTTCTTTTATTTTTAATATTACAATTTTTGGATGGATTATCAACTCCGTATTTTTCTTTCCAAGTTTCCTTTCTTTTTTCAAGTATCGTTTTAATTGTTTCAGCATCAAGCGGTATGTGATTAGCTTCATAATGCTCTTTATGACATTGACACTTATCTACGGTGTTGCAAAATTTATATCCATTATCATACGCATAAAAAATTCGAACATTTCCATATTTGCATTCAGGTGTTTCCCCTGTTAACACCGCATTTATCCGTTCTTTTACAGTTGCAGAAGGTGATAAATTTTTGGTTTCGTTTACTAACCAATCGTAGAGTGGATAATTGCTGTTGCTTTTTACAACTTGTCCGAGCACCCTGTTATCAGTAACGGCGATTATTTGTTTTAATTTTTCTAACACTGATCAAAAGCTCCGTGTAAGTTAATGTTTATTTATACTGTATTTTTCTATTTTTTACCAAATTTTCAATTGATTTTTATTTGGTATATGCTAATATAACATTGTTATTAAATCGGAGAATGCTATGACACAACGCGATCCAGTAGCCAAAAAAATCAGCCAGGCACGTATTAAACTACTATTTGCACAGCCGTTTTTCGGCAACCTTACCATGCATCTTAAACTGGTAGATGCTACTGATGCAGGTTGGTGTCCAACCGCAGCAGTAGACGGGCGAAACATTTATTATAACAGAGATTTTTTCGGTGAACTGGATGTCGACGAGATTGTATTCGTTTTATGCCATGAAGTCTTACATGTGGCATTTGACCATTTTGGACGTAGGTCACATCGTGATCCCAGCTGGTGGAACATGGCCAATGACTACGTGATTAACGGTACACTGGTTACTGACAAAATTGGCAAGATGCCCATGAAGAAGGTAGTAGACGATAACATAAAGGATGACAACGGTAAAGGTGCTCAGCGTGTTGGACTCTATGATGCCAAATATGTGGGCTGGAGCTCAGAAGCTGTTTACGATGACTTGGAGAAGCGTAAGGTCAAAAAGGAAATGACACTTGACGTCCATATTGACATGGGCGATGACAAAAAAAGTGGCAACAAAGACGGTAAGAATCGTATTCCAATTGATATCGATAGTGATGAACTAAAAAAGATAAAGGAGGAGATGAAAGGTAAAATACTACAGGCTGCTAATGCTGCGGCAGGTCGTATGCCAGCTGGTCTACAGCGTCTCATTGATGACCTTGTTGAACCCAAGATCAATTGGAGAGATTTACTACAGCAAAACATTCAGTCATGTATCGTAGATGATTTTACATGGTCTCGTCCAAATCGTAAACATATGTACAGTGGTATATTCCTTCCGGTATTGGACAAAGATGAAACTATCGATATTCAAATTGCTATAGATATGTCTGGTTCGATTTCAGACGACATGGCTCGAGATTTTATGAGCGAAATTCATGGAATTATGAGTGCATATCATGATTATAAAATTGGCATTCTTTGCTTCGACACTGAAGTATATAATTACCAGGAATTTACGCAAGAGAATGCAGACGATCTACTCTCATATAAGCCAAAGGGCGGCGGTGGAACTGACTTCATGGCGTTCTGGGATTATTGGATGGAGAATAACATCGAGCCTAAGAAGGCTGTGGTGTTTACTGATGGGTTTCCTTTTTCTTCTGGCCCTAACGGTGGTTGGGGACCAGAGAATTATTGCGATGTCTTATGGATTATCACTGAAGGCGCTAAGACTCGTGTAAAACCTCCGTTCGGAACCTGGGCGTATTACGAGCCAAAAGTCGGTGTAGAGGAAGTGGAGGCTGCTTAAATTATACGTGAAGCTACTCGTTTCTGAGTAGCTTCTTTTTTCTTTTCTGATAATTTTTGAGTCGTACTATTTTTAGTTTTCATTCCAAGACATGAATTTCTAGATGGTTGACAACACCATTTTTGATTATTTTCAAATTTAAAATGTGCTATACTCCCACAGGTTCTACAAATACCAAAATCATGCTCATAGTACCTAACACTAGAAACTTGAATCTTTTTGTGTAGAATTTCGTTGATATTAGGTAATACTTTTGCAGAATAAAATTTATTATATTCAGTTATAAGCTCGTGTATTTCAATAGAATTCCTATAGGATTTTGATGTATTTTTTGATGCCGATAAAATTACCAAATTGGTAATATCGCCTATTATATGAGCAGGAATTGAATTTATATAACCGTTTTTAATACTGAATTTATGATCCAAATGGAATTTATCTCCCCTTGTACGATTTGGATCTAAGTTATCTCTATGTAATCGATACATGTAATTACTAATTTTCCATACCCGACGATTATATTCTTTTTCTGATATTTCAATAATATCCTGACCTTTTGAATCGTTTATTAATTTGTCAAAAAAATCATCCCATTGTTTAGATCTTATTTTTGCAATTTTTAATTTAATTTCAGGAGCCTTGCTCGGGTTATCTACACCATATTTAGTTATAGCTGATTCTTTTTTCTTTTGTTTAACTAACTCTAATTGACTTGTATTTTCAACTCCTAGTAATGTCTTCATATCCGACATTGAACATCTTTGAGAACAATATGTGTGATATTCCTTTTTTATTCTCGAATAAGTAACAGTGTTTTTACACATTTTACATTTAGGTCTATATTTGATATCATTGGTATAACAATATAAACGCTCAGTTAATGTTGCAGGATTCAAAAAAGACGTAACTGATACAAGTTGGTTTAACAAGTTCGGATAGTTACTTTGCAGCCATTTTAATCTATAACCATGATATATGGTATCTGCACCAATAGATTCTAATAGACTAGTAACGTTATCGTAACTATAATTATGCATAGCTGTTGCTCCTTATTAGCAATAGAGCTAGTGGATGTCCCCACATCGCGACTAGCATCAACTATTTATTTTACAATCTTTCAACAAGTTAAATCAATTTACTAAATAATCACATGAGACAATGGGAAATAGAATTAGCCGAAGATTTGAATAAATGGAACCACGATCCATTTATTCAAAGAATTAAAAAGATAGCTGCATATACTGTACATAATCAATTACAGAATATAGATTTAGACAATCTCACATGGGAAGATTGGGATAAAATAATCGAAGATTGTTATAACAACTTGGTTCAGGTCCCAGATGATTCTGAATGAAATTGATTTTGAAATAACAAAATCCCATGTAGATCACACTCTCAGTTCAATACATGAGAGTTTTAGTAGCGGTCATATAACCAAAGATGAGATGATTGAACAAGCATCAGACTTGCTTAATAATCTTAATACTGAATTACGATTATCAGAAGTTCCTGATAAGAATCTAACAAAATTTATACCAATAGTCTTACAAATAAAAATCTTTATTAAAGAATTTAGTTAACAAATTAAATATTGCGTAATATATAAACGATCATAACATTATGTTATGAGAGTTAATCTTAAAAGACCGGGATTCAGAGACACTAGACGCCTCGTATTCATTCATTTAGTAAATCAATTGATTGAGGATTATGACCTCGACCAATATCAAGCCAAAGACTGGATTAAAACACCCGAAGGTTTAAATATCTTTGTAAAATATCTAACTGAATTGGGTTATCGTGTTAAAACCTATGCTTGGCCCAGTGAAAAAGATCCATATAGTGCTGGATTAGAATTTGACGATGACGATCCATTAATCGTAGCATTAAAGTTGAAATACCATAAAGATGATTAGGAGATTCCATTATGAATCCAGAAAACGTTACCAGATTACTTAATATAGCAACCAAAGTAAATGAGATGGCTAAAACTGCTGGTAATATCCAACTCGACGATCAAGCACATAGCACCGTTACAAGTCATTTGGACAATGCAGAAAACGTAATCAACTTGTTGTCAGAAAGTTTGAATCTATTTGGCGGTAATAATGGCTAAACCAGCAGACTACCAAATTCAACTTGCAGATCTTACAGCCAAACTCTGTGGGTTAGTAGCTGAGCGTTTGGCCTATTGGTCCAAGGACATGCAGCCCAATGAACGTCGTAGAATTTTAGATATGATAGAAGGGCAGTTGCCTGAGGTAGTATCTAATACTATCGCAAAAACTCCGAGTCTACACAGTGACTCTGGTGTTAAGTATCTTGAAGAGAATCTGGAAGATTGGGCGGATACCTGGGCGAAACGTTTTATTACGAAAGACTAACGTGGCCGACGTTTGCACAGATGACAGCACTATACATATAAGATTTGATCGGGATCATTTACAAGATCCCGACGAGCAATTCGGCATTGCCGTAATGGAGCAGATGATCTGTAATACCTACAAGGGCGCTTGCATAACCAAGAACGTTGACAAATATGGATCAATAACAGATCTGTGGATCAAATTCACCAATGAGAATGATGCTATGCATTTCAAATTAAGCCGTGCCTACAATTAGGACTTGTTATGCTTGGTAATTGTAAATTATGGGTTGCTGTAATTGGTATAATAGCAGTTATATTATTTCCATTCTATCCGCCAAATGTTCAGTGTAAACAACAGGGCGGAGTGTATTTTCTAAATGGGCAATGTGGTAAATTTCATTTTGATAGAATAGAAGTTGATTAATCAACTACACCGACCAGCACTTGACTGCCCGGTGGATTAGCATCAGCTTGATCAAATTCCAATACACCATCTGTGTTACGAACCAACATCAGTCGTTTGCTGGGTTCTAGCTGTAGCTGTTCAGTGGTTCTGGTTACTATACCCGGTACTGGTTTTCTAAGTGTAGTAACCTGCGGATTGTCAGTCCAAGGTTCAGCTAACATTGGCATCATTTCCTCGGGTTTGTTTGCTGTATCCAGTATATGATTGGCTATGAGTAATCTGGCAACCGAACTAATACGACGCATTCTCAATATGGGATTTTCGTTGTGAGGTTGATATCCGGCTTTGGGTAACCAAATGCCATGATTGGTTCTGGCTATGCGATCTGCGACAACTTCTTGACACACATATTCTCTACCGCCGTTATAGCCTTCCAGCAACCAAAGTCTTTCAGAGTTGAAAATCATTACACAGCCTGTGGCATGACCTTTGAGTACTGCTACTGCACTGTCTAATGTTGGTTTGCTGAGTGCTAATTTAAACCATTCTGCATTTCTAGAAACATGATCTGTACTGTCACCGGATTCTACTACACGCAGGCTGCTGGCTATAATACTGATGCCTGCACTATTCATACCTTCTGTCCAACGAGTTTTCATGTCCATTAGTGTAACTCGTTGAATATCATTGATTTGATCTCGCAATAATTCCGTATCTGTAGAGAAGCTGCGGTCTCTATTTTTAACTCCAACCCATCCTACGCCTGGGAATTTTTTAGCGATAATTGTACACATCACATATTTATGATTGTAAACACTTGAAAATTACAGTTGACACTCGCTGAGTATATGCTATAGTAAACTCATAATAGAGGCAGCATCGGATGTCTAAAATGAAAAAGTTTACAATCGGGGTTGAAGAAGTCAAACGTCATTTAATTGAAGTTAAAGCTGGCAATTCTGATGAGGCAGCTAACTTGGCTAGGAAACTGTTCGCCGGATACATTGGTTATTACGGTGGTTATGAATACACAAGCGATGTAATCTTTGACGACACCAAAGAGGTAGTTGCAGAATGACCAGTTACATAGACTATCAGAACATCAAATATCTCGAGGACCTATGCAAGGAAGTTGGTTTTGAAATAAACATATCAAAAGTATATAATGTTGGTAATACACTCTCTCTATATCCCGCTGATAAATTAGCGATCTATAATAAAGATATGGCCGTAAATTACGGAACAGCAGAAGAGTTGATACACTTTATCAACGGTTGGAGAAAGTGTCATGAGTATCTACAAGTTTTAGGTCT
>Ga0007828_1000044_pt1 | contig 38708 bp, 52 predicted proteins | sample CryBogCBE16Oct07_FD_71232 | JGI IMG/M metagenome (GOLD analysis project Ga0007828, IMG submission 71232) | Freshwater microbial communities from Crystal Bog, Wisconsin, USA - CBE16Oct07 | ecosystem: Environmental > Aquatic > Freshwater > Lake | place: Crystal Bog, Wisconsin, USA | collected...
GAAAACAAACTATTACTTCCATAAAAAATAAAGAAAAGAAAATTTTAGAACTACAAAAACAATTAACAATTTGTGAATCCAAGAAAAAATACAAAATCATAAACAAAATTTCTGAAATAAAAAGAAGTATAAAACATGAAATTGTATTTGGAGGGAAAGATTTGTTAAGAAAAATTTCCAAAGAAAAAGATTTAGGAAAGAAAGAGAATTTAATTAAAGAATTTAAAGAAAAAAGATTATTGCCTATTTGTAGTATAGGCGAAGCTCCTAAAAATTCTAATAGAAAATTTAGTTTTAAATTAAATGAAAACAAAATAATTTTTAAACCTAATGTTAAAATAAAAATAAATTTAGAATTTCATTCAGGTAAAAACCAAGTAAAAATTTTAAATAAATTACAAAATTTCATAGGAGAAATCCCTATTACTTGTTCTTTAGATAACAAATTTGTTTATATTTCTTATGATGAAGAAAAATTAAATAATTTTGAATTTAATGAGAAAGATTATAAAAAAGAATTAAACAATGAATTTTCTAAATTAAATTATTCAAAGGAAGAAAAAAGTTTTATAGCTAAAAAAATAAAACAAAAGTGGTATAAAGAACAAAAACAAAGAAAATTAGAAAATAAAATTTCTAATAGATATGCAAGTGTAGATTTAAATCCTCAATATATAGGATTTTGTATTAAAGAAGAAAATAAAGTAATTTACAAAAATGCTTTTGATTTGTCTAAATTATCCAATAAATTAGGTAAAAAATCTAGTGATAAAAAACAAAAACATCAAAATAATAAACGAAAATATGAATTAACAATTGTTTGGAAAGAAATTTTTAAATTGTGTAAACATTATAAAGTAGCTAATTTCGTTTTAGAAGATTTAGAATTCAAACAAAAAGGAATCAATGAAAATTCTTCTGAAGTTAATAGAAAATGTAAAAATATTTGGCATAGGACATTAACTACTAATCTTATTTCTAAGTATTGTAATAGTTTAGGAATAAACAAAATAGAAGTTAATCCTTGTTATTCAAGTTTTATGGGGAATTTAACATACAATGATTTTGACCCCATTGCAAGTTCGTTAGAACTTTGCAGAAGGGGTCAAACAAAATATATCAAAAATAATAAAAAACAATTTGGAGATTTAGAATCAATTAATCAAGAAAAGCTGAATTATTTCTTAGGTGAGAATGTTTCTAATTTTACTTCGGTAAAAGAATTATTCAAAATGTTTTCGGGAATAAAATACCGTAACGTTAGAAAGTCTAACGAAGAAATAAAGTTAAAAAGTTATAAATCTAAATTATATTGTATTATTTAGATAACTTTTTATGATTATTTTATTTTACTACAAAATTTTCTATAACCATTGTTTGAATTTAAAAATTTTAAATTTTTTCCACAATAGCATTTTGGTAATTCTAAAATATTATTGATAAAGCAAAAAAGTTTTTCCTTAAAAGTATTTCCAAAATTAATTTTATTTATAATTTCAAATTCTTCAGGGAAATCTTTTTTTATTTTTAAAGTAGTTATTTTTAAAAATTTTTCCATTTATATAAATATATAGTTAATTTGGAACATAAACAAATAATATGTATATTTATAAAAAAATAGTAATAATATGAATGGCAATAAGTTTAGAAAACAAGTATAGAAATAGAGAAGAATATGAGGATATAGTTTTATGTTATGGTAAGTCTTTTATTGAAAAATTATTTAATTATGAAAATAACCATCCAAATGGTATTGATTGTAAAAAATGTTTATTAGTTAAAACAACTTTTCAAGGATATAAAAAAGGTTATAAAGAATATTGTAGTAAATGTGGCCATTCAGCACCTGGGGTAAATGAAAGAAGGAAGAATACTTGTTTAGAAAAATATGGTAGTGACAATGTTTTTAAAACTGGTTTTATGCAAGAAAAATCAAAAGAAACTTGTTTAAAAAAATATGGAGTTACCAATGCGAATAAAACCAAAGAAACAAGAGAAAAAATAAGAAAAACTATAAAAGAAAAAATAGGCGTTGATTCTTATTTTAAAATCCCTGAATTTAAAAGAAAAGTTTTGGATATTATTAAAGAAAAACATGGTGCTGAGTACTCAATGCAAACAGAAAAAGGTAAAGAAAAATTTTTGGAAACTTGCATTGAAAGATATGGAATGAGCTATGTTGCCTCAGAACAAAACAGGGATAAACTAAGAGAAAAGGAAGTTCAAGATAAAGCTAATATTGGAAGAGAAAATACTTGTCAAGAAAAATACGGGGTTGATCATATTAGTCAAATACCAGAAGTACGAAAAAAAGTTAAAACTACATTAATAGAAAAATATGGAGTAGATTGTAACATGAATATTCCTTTTATAGTTGAAAAAACAAAATTAAAAATCAAGGAAAAATATGGAGTTGAATGGGGTTGTTTGATTAAAACAAATTATAAAACTTCGAAATATGAAAGAGCATTACGAGAATATTTTCAATTAGACCCTTTTAAATTAGGAACTAAACAATTTGATTTATGTTTTATCGAAGATAAAATTTTAGTTGAAATTGATGGTGAATTTTGGCATAAAGAAGATATAAGGAAAATTAATAATCAACAATTTACAAATTTTATTAATGATTATAAAAAAGAAATTTTAGCTAAAGAAAATGGATATAATTTAAAAAGAATAAGAGTTAATGATTTGTCTAAAATTATAAAATCAAAAATTATAACAAAAGAAATTATTTTTAATAATTGTTATATTAAGGAATATAATTTTAATATTCCATTAAATGAAATTATTTTAAAAGAATATTTAGAAATGTTAATTTTAAGTAACAATAAACAAAGATTAAAATTATTGTTTAAAAATATGAAAGAATACATTTTTATTTCTACAGGCAAGCAAAAAACAATTAATGAAATTTTAAAAGAAAATTATGAGTTATATAACACCACTAACAATTAATGGTATGTTATCTTCAAGATATAAGTTAATAAAAGGGGGATATAAAAAAAACAGTAAACAAGTAAATATTTTTAATAATATTGAATTAATAAATGAATATATTAAAGATTATAATGTTTCTTTATCTTATTTAACAGAAGAACAAAAAAATAAAATTTTAATAGAATTCCCACAACAAAATTTTTCTAAGTCAAATGAAATTATTTCTATTATAAATGAGAATTTTTTAAATCGTACAGGGAAAAAATTCAAGGAATTTAGAGAAGCATACAATCATTGGAATTCTAAAATTATAATTAAAAATAAATTAAATGATTTTGACGAAATACAAAATTTAATTGATAATTGGAAAAAAGAGAGTGGTGAAAAATATGGTTGGATAGAACATAGTGGTTATGACTTAAATTTTTTTAAAAATATTTATCCAATTGAAAAAGAAAAATATTACTGTTTATTTTTTTATTTAGGCGTTGAATTAGTTGGGTATTCAATAGTAGAAAAATCACAAACTAATATTTTCAATTATGTTATAAGAAAAACTCGAAAATATATAGACTTATGTCTTTATATTGATTACATAACAATTAAAAATCTTAATATAAATAAAGAATATTTTATTAATTGGGGTTGTTCTTCCGGAAATTTAAAAAAATATAAGAGTAAATTTCCTATTGCTTCACAAGAAAAAAGATTTTCATGCAAATTAAAAAAACTCCTTTAGACAATAGTAATTCAAATAATCCTTGGTTAATTACAACAAACAGAAATGAATTAATCGAAAAGGATGGTATTCCTCTTTCTGCTGAATATATTTGGTCTTTACAAGGAAATGATAGAAATGATTTAGTTAAATGGGTTTTTAATTATTATCAAAATAAAGAATTACCTATTGAAAGAATAAATGAAAATGATTTAATTTCTTCTTATCAAAATTTAATTAAAAAGGATGCCAGTGAAGTATTTGAAAATGGTTTTATAAAAAACTCTAATACAATTTTATTGAATGAAATAAGAAGTGTTTTTAATGAAGAATTTTATTCTAGTAAAAGAGAAAAAGCTAAAAGCATAAATGAAGCATTTAAAAATCCTGAATATTTTATTCAAGTATTACAAAATAGAATGGGTTATGTTTCTTCAAAAGAAGATGGAACTGATAGACCTATGGTATTTGGTATTACAGATAAAATGATAATTCAAGGAATTAAAAGTAGTGGGAAAGGTAGTATAATTTCGCAATTTAAGCCTTTAGTAGCAAAATATATATATGAAAATTATTGCCCTAAAAATGGTAAGGTATTTGATTATTCTTGTGGATGGGGAGCAAGAATGTTAGCATCGAATTCTTTAGGGTTAGAGTATTATGGTATAGATCCTTTAACATCAAATAAATGTAATTACATTTTAAATTTAATAAAAGGTAAAGGTAAAATATTTAATGGTTGTAGTGAAGATGAGAATTTATATAAAGAAATTCCTAAAGTAGATTTAATATTTTCTTCACCACCATATTTTAATATGGAAGTTTATTCAAACGAAATTTCTCAATCATATAATAAATTTAAAAATTATAATGATTGGTTAGAAAAATATTGGCATAAAACTGTAAAAAATTGCAAATCTATTTTAAAAGAAAAAGGAATATTTGGGATTGTTATGGTTGAAAAATATGGCAATTATAATCTTGCAAAAGATATGAACCAAATTATTTTAAATGAAGGAATGAATTTGATAAAAGAACTACCTATGAAAACAGGTAGTTCACATCTTACAAATAAAAAATTAAATGGAAATCAAAAAATAAATGATGTGATTTATTTATTTCAATAAAAATTAGATAACTAGGAAGAAATTATCAAACAAAAAATATTTTAAATTATCAATTATATGAAATTCTTCTTTAGTAAAACTAGGTTGTAGATTATATTGATAATTTAAAAGTAATTGTAAATTCTTCTTATTATTAATTTGAGTTAATTGATTAATTGGCATTGCATCTGCATGCTTTGAGAATGGTTCTGGATGATCCATATTATTTCTTTCTGGATTAATTTTTTCAGAAATATCTATTGCCTGTTTATAATTATCCAATGTAAAATTATTTCCAATAGAATTAAATATAGAATGATTTTTTGATAAATCTTGGCCAATAGAAATTTTTATAATTCTAACGCCAAATCTAGATTCAATTATACAATGGCCTTTATATTCATTTAATATTTCATGAAAGGTAATTTTCATACCATTATTTCCATTTCTTATAAATAAATGTGTGCCATTTATTACTAACTCAATTTTTTCTTTAATGCTTAATTTTTTCATAATACAAAATTAATTTATTTTTTATCTATTTTTTATTTATATTTGTAAAAATATTAAATAATGAAAAAAGGTTACGTTCACATTTCGATTTTACTTGATAAAAGTGGCAGTATTGAATTAATTAAAAATGATATAATGGGGTCAGTAAATAATTTTATTGAAACCCAAATGTTAATACCAGGTGATTTAACTATTTCACTTTCTACTTTTTCTGCTAAAATTCAAGCTATTAAAACTTTTACAGGGACTTTCCCTATTGATGATTTTGATTACCAAAGAATATTATTTTTTGATAAGCCCGAAAAATTTAATAAATTAACTCATTTTAATTTCCAACCTTCTGGTGGGACTGCATTATTTGATAATTGTAAAAGAATGATTGATGAAACAGGAACGTTCTTAGCTAATTTACCAATAGAAAATAGACCTGAAAAAGTTTTATTTGTTATAATTACTGATGGTGAAGAAAATTCTTCTTATTTAGTTAGTAAGGAACAATTAGATGAGTCAATTAATTTACAAAAAAATGTTTACAATTGGCAATTTATTTATCTTGGTGCTAATCAAGACGCTTTTGCAGTAGGAAAAGATTTAGGAATTAAAGCGATGAATTATTCAACAACTGAAAGAGGAATAAAATCAATGATTTCCGTTTTAAATTCTTCTACAAAAAATTATAGAACAGAAGCTTGTATGGATTTTATGATAAACCAAAATGATATTGAATTATAAAAATTTTTCTACAATAATTAAAAAGTACATTCATAATTTTTAATTGGGCTTGTTTCTACAAGCCCTTTTTCATGAGTAAATATAAAGAAACACTCTCATATATAAAAAAGATTATGTACGATACTCTATCTTTTTTATATGCAAAAGCTAATCGAATAGCGGTTAATGCTAAATATAATTGTATTAAAATTATCATTTGATAAAGAAAAGAATCTTGAGCAAAATAATAAATACAATGTATCATTACAATAGCAAAATTAAATATTTTAGTAAGATCGCTATAATTATTTCTAAAATTTAACATTGCTATCGTGAATAGCAATATATTTGGTATTATACAAAAGTAAATCATATTGCTATATTTTAAAAAATCCAATTAAATTCTGTTCTTTCAATTCCTGCAATATCTAACATATTTAAATGTCCGATTTGTTTATCACGTTCAAAAGAATAATTTTTATTTTTTGAAATTTGATCATGTGATTTACCTTGTAACCTTAATGCCTCAACTAATTTAAGAAGATAATTATTTTGTTCTTTCGCTTTATTATAAAGTCTCTTTTTTAATTCCTCCATTTTATTTATTTTTGTTTACTCTACAAAGTTAGTAATTTTTTTATCTACTTTTTTGTTTTTACAATAATTAAAAATAAAAGAAATAAATGGCAACTAAAATAACAAATGTTAATAATCAAATTTCATCAGGAATTACTTTTTCTGAGAATGATTTAACAGTGGTACAACAACAAGCAGCAGGGTTTAGTGCTGCTGCTATTGTATTAACAGAAAAAGGACCAGCTTTTGAAATAACTAAAACCGCAACATTCCCTGAAAGAAAATTAAGATTAGGTGATTTAAATCCTAAATATCTTAGTTCGTATTATGCTAGACAATTTTTAGAACAATCAAATAATTATAAAGAAGTAAGATTGCTTGGTTTAGAAGGGTATAGTAATGATAATGGTTATGTGATTAGTTATGCTGCTCCAGCAGATACAAAAAACAATTATCCTGCTAATAGTGGGAAAGTGGAAATAGCTGCATACGTTCAACCAGGAAGTGTTTATGCGATTTTAAAATCTAGAAATCTAGTTGATTTAGGCTTTAATCCTGCAATTTCAATTGCATCTGTTTTTATTGAAAATAATGCAAACGATTCATCTTTTCAATTAACAATTAATTATATAAGTTCTAATGATGTTCCTGCACCAGCAAGTCAAAAGATTACATTATCTTTAAGGCCTTCTAGCAAAGATTATATTGTTAAAAAAATGTGGGATGTACCTTTTAAGTTAGATGCTAATGAAAATATAATTTTCCCAACAATTAATGGAAAAATTTTCCCTTTATGGGTTGATTTTATAGTTCCTTCAACAGTTTCTAGACCTAATCTTTCATTAGATTTAGGTTATTATTTACCTGGTACAAAAACTATTGCACCTAATTCATTAATTCCATTAACTCAAGGAGACATTACTTTTGCAGCAAGTGAATTAGAATTTACTAAAACTTTAACGATTTATACGGAAACTGATATTTTACCAAGCGATCCTTCTGCATCATCACATTTAGATGAATTACATCAAATGAAAGGAGCTACTTATACACCTAGTTCTTTTGACTTACAAGATGGTGGTACAGGTTATTATGATTATACTTTAACTGATTCCGCAATGCAACAAATTAATTCAAACCCATTTTCACAACAAAATATTTTTTCTGGAGATGAAAAAACACCTTTAGCTTTCAATTATATAATTAAAAGCACTGACAATAATTCAACTGCATTTTTAGATAAAAATTCATTTGTTGAAGGTGCTGATGTTTCATTACTTTTTGCTTTATCATTAGATAATACAGATCCAGGCCCTTTTGGAAGTGAAACAAGATCTGGAACTGTAACTGGAAGTGGTTATACTTTAACAGGTACAAATGGTTTAGGTTCTACTAATCTAAAAGGTATGTATGTTAGAGGAAATCATATTAGACCTGGTTCAAAAGTTGTTGGTGCTTTAGGTGATACTGTTACGCTTGATTTATCACTTTTATCATCATTTGACTCAAGTGAAACAGTTTATTTTTCAGTATATCCTTATTTTCAAAATTATTTTAATAGTACAAAATTAAAAATTAAAAATTTAGCTACAACTACAATTAATAATTTTACAAATGTATTACAACCAAGAATAATTGAAACAATTTATCATAAAGATACAGAAGGTGTTGATACAAATACTACTAATGATAATGGAGACGAACTTTTTAGATTTACTGATTTTTACGAAACTTTTTGGAATGGAGTAAGTCAAGGTACAACTAATTTAGACCCTTATGTTGATACAACTGCTACAAGCTTACCAACACCTGATGATGTTACAACTGTATATCCTGAGACAACTACTGTTATTAAATATTCATTTAATTTAGCTTACGAAAATGATTTAGGAAATTTAGTTTCTGTTGCACCTATTGATCTTGGAATTGATAGCGAAACTGTTGCAAATTTTAAAAATATTTCTGTTAATATAAATTCAAGTCAAGGAGGTCAAAATTATTTTACAATTCCTCAAAATGCTGGAACATTATATTTTTATACCCCAATTGCTTCAAGTATTGAAAAAACATTTGATACACATTGGAAAAATCAAACAACGCAATTAAACACACAATATCAAACACCATTAACACCTTGGTTTGTTTCTGATTTTAACTCAGATGGTGATTATAAAAGATTATTTAAATTTCAAAGTATAAGTGATGGTAATTCAGCTAATTTTGAAATAAAAATTGAGATAGCAAATATTAATCCTTTAGGAAATCAAGAGAATGGAACTTTTGATGTAAATATTAGGTTATTTAATGATACTGAAGATACGCAAAAACAATTAGTTGAGTCATTCACTAATTGTACTATGGATAAAACTTCTTCAAATTATATTTTAAGAAAAATAGGTAATGGTGAAGATTTTCCAAATCAAAGTAAATGGATAGTTTTAGTATTAAATACTGAGCAAGAATTTGATGGTAATGAATTGCCTTATGGAGTTGAAGGATATAATACATTATATAGCAATGAATTATTAAATATAAATTTCACAACAGAATATGATTTGTCTAGAAGTATTGCTAATCAAACTTTAGGTTTAGCAAATAATTCAATTAATGCAAATGGTCAATTACCAAGTAGTCAATTAAGTTATTTTAAACCTAATTCTGGTGAAACAATTAAAGGGAAAGGGTTTCACTTAAACCCTGAGAATATTATTTTAAATAATATTAATAAAGAATTTAATTTAGTAAATCAAAGTATTTATCAAAAAAGCAATATTGATACAAATAGAGCAACACCTGTTCAGATAAAACAACGTTCAAAATTTGTTGTTGCTTTTCAAGGTGGTTTTGATGGTTGGAATGTTTATAAACAAAGAACATTTGGTGTTTATAATTCTCCAGATTATAATTCATTATTATTAGCAGTTAATTTATTATCTGATAATGAAACTTTACAATCTGATTTTTCTGTATTAGTAACTCCAGATTTTTATTTAGATACTGATTCAGCAGCTAATGAATTGGTTTTACAAATGTGTGAAAATAGAGGTGATTGTTTATATATTCCTGATTTTATGTATGATTTAATTTCTTTACCACAAACATTTGCTGATGCTATTAATGCTTCAAATTTATTGAGCTCTTATGCAGCAGTTTATACTCCATGGTTACAAATTGAAGATACTATAAATCAAATAAATGTTTGGAACCCAGCATCAATATTAGCTTTAGGTACTATTGCTTATGTTGCACAAAATCAAAATGTATGGCAACCACCTGGAGGTTCTATTAAGACTGTTACAAATCACTTAGTTCAAAGTAGAAGAAGGATGACTTTACCTGATAGGGAGATTTTAAAAGCAGCAAATATTAATCCTATTACTTATTTTGCAGGAAGTGGTTATGAGATAACTGAAGTTAGAACTACACAACCAGTATTTTCTGCATTATCTTTTATTCATAATAGATTATTATTAGGATACGCTAAAAAAGCATTAAATCAAGTATTAAGGCCATTATTATTACAACTTAATGGAGCTATTGGTGCTGACGCTTTTAAAACAGCAGTTGAACCAATTTTTAATAGAATTAAAAAATTAAATGGTTTAGAACAATATCAAATAACTGTTAATGATAGTACTGGTGGAACTGATGTCACTAAATTAAGTGGAACAATAACAATGGTGCCTTTATATCCGATTGAACAAATCGAAGTTCAATTTGATCTTGTGAATAATTCATTTACGTTCAATCAATAATATTTAAAAATAAGAAGAAGTTGGAATTAATACTTCTTCTTATTCTAATAAAGAAAATTAAATTAATTTAAAATGACAAGAAATAATCAATCAATCAATATTTTAGTTGGACAAACTTTAAAAAAGTTAAATAAACCTAAAATTAACGAAGTTGAATTTTTAGTAAATAAAATATTAAAGGAATCAAAACAAACTGAACAATTAGGTTTAAGCCTTCTTAAAAAAGCTGGAGTTGATAATCCAGAAGCAATAATTAAAGTTTTTGCACAAAAAGACGAATCAAAAAATCAAAAAAATATTCCCATAATGGCATTTATTTTTGCAAATTGGGAGGAAAAAGATGAAAATAATATTGCTAATGTTTTAAATGAGTTTAATGATTTAGAAACTAAAAATAGAGTAAAATCTATACAAATTGCTGGATCAGATTTAAAAATTGGGAATAAACCATTTAAAGATTTTATAAATTTTGCTGGCTTTATACACGCAGAAAAAAACAAATATGCTGATAAAAGTAGTGATGCTAGTGTAGATATTAGTGAATTAGAACCAATGGAAAAACCACTTTGGAGTGGAAATGGAATAGATGTATATGAAGCACATGATGTTGGTAAATGTATTAGATATACTCAAGGTGGTTTAACAGGTAAAGGATATAGTTTTTGTATTGGCCAACCTGGAAGTGGAATGTTTCATTCTTATAGAGCATCAAAAGATTCAACTTTCTTTTATGTAATTGATAAAAATCATATGAAAGAAAACCCTGATGGAACTTTAGATATGAGTGACCCATTACATATTGTTGTTTTTGATAGAACAAAATATGGTTTAGAATGTACTGATGCTGATAACCATTGCCCTGCTGAATTAGCAGCACCTTATGGTAAAGATTTTGATAAATATGAAAGATATTTAGAATCAAAAGGTGTTCCTGTTGATGATCTTATAAATAAACCAAAAACTCCAGAAGAAATAGAAGAACAAAGAATTTTAGGTAAACAAAATAATAGTTTAGAATGGTTTAAAAATTTATCTTTTGATTATAAATCTAAATATATTGGTAGAGGACATCCTTTAACAGATGAACAATTTGATTATTTAATTGGTAGAGAAGATTAAATTAAAAAACATATTTTTTTACAATAATTAAAAATAAAAATAATGGCTAAAAATAGTGTATTCAGTGGCGTTCCAGACCAATTTCCACCATTAAAAGTTGACCTTTGGTCATTGATTTTTCCGGTTGATATGGGTATTTCAGAAAAATTTGAAGTGAAAGCTGCTAGGCCTAAAGTTACAAATGAAGTAAAAGAAGTTAAATATAAAAATTCTATATTCAAATATCGTGGCACTACTAAATTTGGTAGTATGCAAATTGAATTTAGAGATGTTGTAGGTTACGCTGTAATGTCTAAACTTTGGTTATGGCAAAGACAACATTATGACCCTGCAACAGGTTGTGCTGGTTTACCATCACAATATAAAAAAGAATTAATTCTTTATATGGAAGATGATTGTGGTAATCCTGTTCAATGTTGGATTTTACATGGAGCTTTTATTGAAGAGCTTGATGGTGGTAGTTTAGATATGGATTCAACGAATGAAGTCGCAAAAGTTACAATGACACTTGCTTATGATTGGGCTGAAAATCCTTGGTAATTTTTAAATTCAATTTTTCGCATATACAATAATTCAAAAGAGGAATTTCTATTCCTCTTTTTTTATCTTTAATTGTGATTTAATAAAATTCTTTGATTTCATCCATTTTTTATGCTCTAAAGAATAAACGTTTTCAAATTCATTTATTATAATACTTGAATGAGTAGCAACAAATATTTGACATTGTTTTTCTGATGCTAATTCTTTTATTTTTCTCGCAAATCTTAGTTGGTTCCTTATTGATAAACCAGATTCAGGTTCATCAGACAAAAGAATAACTTTTTCAAATGTATTAAGTGCATTTATTGTTACACCAACTAATGCTTCTCCATGAGAACAAAAATGGCTTGCTACTACAAACATTGAGTTTGCTTCTTTTTGTACTCTTGGATTCATTTTTTCAGAATCGAAATATTGTACAGAAACACCATTTTGTATAGCTAATTTGCTTAAATTAATATCTAACCATTCAGTATTTCTTTCGTTAATAGATTTTTTTTGTAAAGTTGACAATAAAGTAGATTTTCCTACACCTTGGTCACCTACTAAAAGGTTTATACCAGGTACACAATCTAATTTAAAACCTTTTTTAAAACAAAAATGATCTGTATTTACTTCAATAGATTCAATATAACTTATTTCCATATTTTTTAAAATTTTAAAAAGTAGGGTATATTTCAACCCCACTTTTTGATTATCACCCGCATAAATTTTGCCATATTTCTATGACCCAAAACAAAAATAATAATTATTCATTATATAATTAATATTATTTTGTAAAATTAAGAAAAATTTTTATATCTTTTTATTTTACACATTATTTTTTTCAAATTTTTGACAAATTAATTTATCAACTTTATCATAATTATCATCTAAATATTTTTGTATTACGATAATCTCTTCTTGTGTAAATCCTTCGTTTATCCATTCAATAGTATCACCACAGGTAATATAATAATTATGAGTTGCTAAATATTTAGCACCCCATGCTTCACCACTATCTTCACCAGAATCTTCATTAGTTGGTGTACCAAAGAAAGTAACACTTATTTCATCTTCTTTATAAGGAATTTCAATAATTAATTTTTCCATAATTTTTATTTTTTACAATACAAAAATAAAGAAAAATTTATCTACTTTTATAGTTTTTTACTAAAATCGTAAAATAAAAAATTTGGTTAAGCATTTTATACGGGTATATGAGTTTTTAGATCCTTTAGAAATTTACAATAATTAAAAATAAAAATGTATTTGGATATAACTGAAGATGAATTACAAATTATACTTGAAGAAATTGTAACATTTCTTGGAGGTTATGAAATTGATGTAGATCTAACGAAACCTGAAGTTGTAGTAGCTTTAAGATATGCTCTTATGAAGTTTGAAAAAGAAACTTCTGTATGGCAATTAAAAAATCAATTTATTAATGTATATGGCCAACAAGCAGGGGCAGTAATGAGTAATCAATTAGCAACTATAAATTTTAGTTTTGTAAAACAAATCACAGATTGGTTTGCTACTATGACTAGAGTTGGTGGTAAAGTACCTTGGCATAAAGATTATATTATTTTACAAGGTGGAAGACAGGTTTATTATTTAGATAAAGAAAGTTCAAAACCTTATCAAAGTGGTACAAGAAGAATTCATAGAGTTATGTGGTATATGAAACCTGAATTAATCAATAGTGCTCATTATAATGATTATAATCAAAATGGTGATGATATTCTATATAGTAATGCTTGGAACTTTTCTAATAATGGTTTAAATTATGGAAATAATAGATTAGGTTTTCTTGGTTATGCTTTTGATACTATGTTAATGATGCAATCTATGGAAACTAGAAATAGATTATTTTTTAGTGAATTTTTTCATAATTTAAGTGGAGATGTTTTAGAAATCACCCCAACACCTGGAAGCAATCCTTCTTTAAAAAATGGTGATAAAATATTTTATTATTATTGGGAAGAAGAAGAATTATTAGCAGGAAGGGGTTTAGAAAAATATTTTGATGGTCAAAGTGTTTTAGAAGATCCTAATAACCCTAATTTAGGAAATGGATTAGATCAATTACCACCCGGACAATATAATTTAATTGCTAATCCATTAGATATGACATTAAATATGGTGAATTGGAGTGCTTTATCACCTTGGGCTATAGCATTTGTAAAAGATTTAGCTTTTGCTAAATGTAAATATATACAAGGTTCTAAATGGAGAAAAATTCAAAAGACAATGGCAGGAGGGGAAATGAATTATGAAATTACTTTTGATTATAATTCTATTTTAAGCGAAGCAAGTACAGAAGAACAAAATATAATTGAAGCGTTGAAAAAAGATTTAGATGAATTAAATATTTCAACATTAATGGAAAATCAAGCAAAAACAGTTCAATCAACTAGAGAAATAAATAAAAATCAACCTAGACTTTGGAAATTTATGTAAAATGACAAATAAAGATTTAATTAAGCAATACAATTTTTAATAATAAAGGAAAAATAATTTTAAATAAAAAAACAATTATACCTAAAAATTATATATTTCATAATAAATAGGTTGAATATGTTCAAAAAGAATATTGGTAATGACATTAGTAGAAAAAATATTACAGGAGGCAAAACAAGTTGGAATAATTTATCATTATTCAACTATAATGCGAATTTTAATAATTTTAGAAGATATGAAATTAAAAGATTCGATATACAATAGAGGATATGTTTCTTTTACACGATATAAAAATGGAATAAAGGGTCAAGGAGCGAATTTTGCTAGGTTAGTAATCGATGGTGATAAATTATCTAATAAATATAAAATTGTACCAGATTCAAGAGCAAAAGCAGGAGAAAAATATGGTCCAATTAAACATCATTTAAATTTACAATCTGAAGAAAGGATTTATAAAAAAGAAGTTGATTTAACAGGTTGTATAATTTCTGTAGATATAATAAAAAGTTATGCACATGATGAAATGAATAAAAATGATGCTGAGTTTATTAAATCAAAATGCAAATTAAATATAATTGATAAAAAAGATTGGTAATGAAATTAGCTCATAAAAATACAAAAGATGGTAGGTTATATTTTGGGGATAAAGATGCTGCTTATCTTAAGAAATTATCAAGAACGGCAGTAGAAGATCATCATGATTCTGAAATACTTTATTTTGAAATTGATTATGTAAATAGTCAAAAAAACTTTTATGGTGAATTATTAATGAAAAATTTTAAACATCCTAAAGGGATCCCAATTCTTGGTTCTTATAAAATAGAAGAAGGTTCTGAAACAATGTTTCAAGGAATACCTAGTAAACTTTTGAAATTAAATGTTTCAGTTTATATTGATCAATTAAAAGAAAAAGGAATAGACCCACAATTAGGAGATTATTTTTCTATTGGGCAAAGAATGTATTTAATTTGGAATAGAAGTATAAACGACACAGGTGTAGGAACATTAATGTTTAAAAGAGGAAGAATTAGACAAGATTTTTTTTGTTATGATGATGACTTTGAAGTACTTAACTCTAATTTGTTTGACCCAAATATTGGTTCAGAACAAGAAATTTATCCACAAAATATAATATAATAATGACGAACAAAGAATTAATTAAACAGTATATTAATAATAGACAATTTATTACTGAATATCAATTTAATAAATTGTCTAATTCTGAGAAAAAATCTTATCTTAGAGCTAGAATATTAGGTTTAGTTCGAATAATAATTTTATAGTACCTATAAAAGTTTGGGAATTTGTAAATCTTTCTGACAAACAAAAAATAGAAATTGCTTCTTTAAGGAAAAAATTACTTGATAATATTTATAAACTTCTAAATAAAGAACAGAAGAAAATATATTGGGAAACTTATATGGAAAACAATCTTAATTAAATAAATGACAAATAAAGATTTAATAAAGCAGTATGTTAATAATGGAATTAGCATTCCAGAATATCAATTCAATAAATTAAATAGACAAGATAAGAAATCTTATCTTAGAGCTAGAATATTACAATTTAATCAAGGTGGAGTAATTTTACAAGATTATGAATTTAATTTATTAGATGAAAAAGAAAAAGAATTTTATGTAATAAAAAAATACAAAAATGAACGTCTTACATTTTCTGCGGAAGAAGAAAAATATCTTCCGATGGAAATGCTACAACAATACATTTATAAAAGAATTTTTTATAAAATGAGAATAACTGATTTTGATTATTCTTTAGTTGAACATACACATTTACAATTGAAATCTTTAGAAAATCTTGTAAATAATAGGGAAAGAATTTCTGTAAATAGATTAGAAAATTCAAATCTTGAGACTTTGGAATTATTTGTTAATAATTATAGAAATTATAATTTTGATAAAGAACAATTTTTAGCCTTACCTAATGAAATAAAAACAATCATATTAGATAGAAAAATAAAAAGTAATAATTTATCAATTAAAAGTTTTGAATATGATTTTTTAACTCCAGAACAAAAAGAAATTTATAATAATTTCTTGAATGATAATTTTAAGGGCTAAAGGAATTCTAAATAATATTTAATAAATACTATTATTTCTAATTTTAAACGATTAAATTTCAATTATAATATAATTTATAAATAAAGTATTTAAAAAATAAAAATAACGTTTAAAACGTTTTAAAATGACAAATAAGGATTTAATAAAACAATATGTCAATACAGGTAGGAGAATTTCAAAGAATCAATTTGATAAACTTTCTACACAAGATAAAAAATCTTATCTAAGAGTAATTTTAAGAAGTTTTGAAACTGATGAAATTCCTTTAGCTGATTATGAATTTGATTATTTAAGTAAAGAAGAAAAAGAAAAATATGTAGAAAAAAAATTTAGATTAGACTATACAGTTTTTACTGATAATGAATTAAATTATTTACCAATACAACTTATTTATCAATATATTTTTAAAAGAATAAGTTATGGGTACCCTACAACTGATTTTGAATATTCTTTTGTAAAAGATGCAATTATACAACTTGAAATTTTGAATAGTTTAAAAAATAATAGTTGTATAATTTCTCCGTTTAAAATAAAAAATTCAAATTATGAAACTTTAGAAAAATTTATTTTAAGTATCAATAAAGCTAAAAGTAGGTATATTTTCCATGAACAACAATTTTTAGCTTTACCTGATGAATTAAAAAAGGTTTATTTGGAAGGTAGAGTGGAAAATAATAGAGATATTAAAGAATATGAATTTGAATTTTTAACCCCTGAATTAAAAAAAGTTTATCTAAATTATCATTAAAGTGTTATTTCTAATTTTAACCGATTAAATTTCAATTATAATACATTTTACAAATAAAGTATTTAAAAATAAAAAAATAACTTTTAAAATGACGAATAAAGATTTGATAAAACAATATGTTAATACCGGAAGAGAAATTAAACCTAAACAATTTGATTTGTTATCTAATTCCGACAAAAAAACTTATTTAAGAGCAAGATATATAAATTTTGAATCAAAAGCTAGAGAAAATGAATATTTTGAATTTGAAGATTTTGAATTCATACATTTACCAGATGATAAAAAAAATAAATATATTAAATATGTTTTGGATAACCCTGAACATTGTTTTTTAAATTCAAGATTACAATTTGAATCTTGTTCAAAAGAAGAACAAATAGAATATGTTACTTATAAAATTTCATATTTTCATAAACCAAGAAATTATGAAATGGCGGTTTTACCTGATGAAATAAAAAGGGATTATTTTAATAATCAAATGAAAAACTGGAATTTTTCATTTTTTGAAGATGATTTATTTGTTTTAATGCCTGAAGATATAATGGAAAAATATATTCATTTACAAATTTCAGAAGGTAATTTATTATCAAATTTACAATTTAAATGTTTGAATGAAGAATTACAAAATAAATATTTAGAAAATGTAAAAGGGCCTATTTCTAAATATCAAATGGATTTAATGTCTGAAAAAGAATTTGATGATTATATTAAAAGAAATTATAGAAACGCATTTACCTTTGGAGAAATTGAAATTGATTATTGGAATAAATGTAATGAAGAACAAAAGAAATTCTTAGTTCAAAAATTAGCTTTAGTTATAGGTAAAAATCGTTTAAAAAGTAAAGAATTAAATATTTTTAATAAATATCAAATGAATGACGAATAAGGAATTAATAAAACAATATTGTAACACAGGTTTAAAAATCTCGGAATATCAGTTTGAAAAATTATCTAATCAAGACAAAAAAACTTATCTTAGAGCAAGGGTAATTGGCGTTAGTACAGATGAAAAATATCATAAATTAGATTTATGGGAATTAGATTTGTTACCTGAGATAAAAGAAAAATTTAAAATTCAACAATTAAAAAGATTTTACGATGTTATAAATTTTAGGGATTATTTTTATAATATGCTACCTAATGGATATACTGTTTTTAATACTGATGAAAATTTAGATTTTTCTATGTTTAGATTTATTCCTGATAAAATAATATTTAAAAAAAAATGTGATGTATTATTTAATAAATTAATTGAATTACCTAAAAATATAGAATTTTATAATGAGGATATACAATTTGGAGAAACAATTATACCGGATGATTTTGTTTTTAATAATAAAGGTATTATAAATTTCGATAATGCAAGTAATCTTGGGAAAAATGTGATTTTTAATAATAAAACTGTTTGGTTAAGCGGTTTAAAAACTTTACCTGAAGGAATACAATTTAATAATACAGGTAATGTCGGTTTATATGATTTAGAAATTTTACCTGAGAATTTCGTGTTTGATAAAAATATATTGAATGTTATATTATACAATATTAAAGAAATTCCAGAAAGTGTAATATTTAATAATCAAAAATGGGTAAAAATTAAAACAACAACTAAATATCCTGAAAATTTAGAGGATAAAATATATTTTATGCAATGACAAACAAAGACTTAATAAAACAGTATTGTAATACAGGAATTAAAATTCCTTATAGCCAATTTGATAAATTATCGACATCTTTACAAAAAACTTATTTAAGAATGAGGTTTATTGCTTGTAAAGATGATTTAGAAGAATTGGTACCTTATGAATTTAATTTATTACCTCAAGAAAAAATATTAGAAATTTTAAAATTATGTGCTGATAATAGAATTGATTTAAATTGGTTTATTTTTCAAAATTTAACTTCTGAAAATAGAAAAATTTATTTAGACTTTTGTTTGGAGTCTAGAGGAGCTTCTAATATGAGCTATTATATTAAATTTATGACTTTAGAACAACAAAAAAAATATATTGATGAATTTATTAGTAATGATATTTTACCTGGAAGTTCATTTTTTGAAAATTTGGATAAAGATAATTTAAGATATTATTATCAGAAAAAAATGATAATGAATATTGATCAAGATTCTATTTTTGATTTTGATGAAATAAATAATCTTAGAAGGTTCCCTGATTTATTAGAAATTTATTTAAAAAGAATTTTGAAGTCAAGGCCTAATGATTTAATTGGGATAGAAAAAGTTTGTGCAAAACAATTAAATTTAATTTAAAAATAAAAAAATGTTAGATAAAGATTTTAATTCTTGGAAAAGAAAAAATGTGACATTAAGAGGGATAAAAGATAAATACGCTAGTGATAATGGTGGAATGGCAAAATATGGTCAAGGCCTTTATACAGCATTTTTAGGCAATAGGAATATGACTAAAGAATATGGTAAAGTTTACTTTGTCGTGAATGCAATACCTAAACACCCAAAAATTGTTAATGATGTAAATGCAGCTGAAATGTTTTTACAAAATATAATAAATAATTGGTGTAAAAAACATAATATGAAATATAATTCAGATTATTTTTATTCAAAAACAAATATCAAAGATGAAATGTTAAACCTTGGATATGATGGATTAGTTATTAAAGGAAGAGAGATGGTAAATTATACTCCTCCTGATAATGTAAAATATTTTGAAAATATAACGCAACTTGAAAGATATTATGATAATTATGTAAAAAATAGTTTGGTTGAAAAAATATTGAAAGAAGCTAATGAAGTTAATGAAGAAGAATTCCCTAAAACTATTAAGGACGCATTAAAAATGTCTTGTGAAGTATATCCAGAAAATATTGATATTGATGTAGTAGAAAGAATAAATTGGATTATAAACCATAAATCTTGTGATAATGTAATTACTTCAAAAAGTAGAGATGGAATTAAAAGAGCTTGTTATTATAATAGCTTAAAATTTGCAAGAAAAAATAATTGCGATTTAGCTTTCGGTTATATAGTTAGAAAAGAAAATTTTAAAGATTATAAAGAATTATGTTATTATTACTCAAAAGTTTGGAAAAAACCAAATCATTTTCCAACTATGTATGGAGTTTATCATGCTTTTTGTTTTCATAATAACACTATTTATGAAACTACTCCAATAGATGGAATAGGAGACTTTATTTATTTTTATGAAATTATACCTAAAGAAATATGGAAAAATTTTAATTTTAAAGAAAATGATGAAGAATTTGACGCAACAGATTTTCACAGATATTGTATGAAATTAAAAAATGAAAAAAGCTATTTAAAAGAAAAGAAAATCCCTACACTTTCAATTTTCCCTTCTGCTTTATTTAATCGTTATGGATTTATTCAAAGGGATGTAACAAAATTTATTTCCATGAAAGATAAAGAAAACATTATTAATAAATTAGAGAAATTAAGAAAAACATCTGGAGAAGGTTTACCTATTAAAAAAGTAAATCCAAGAATGTTAATTGCTACACAACAATCTATTGAATCAGATAATTTACAAGGTGTAAAACAATCTAATAAAAAACCTTTTGTAGTACAATTGAATAGGTGTCTCCTGCTCATTGATGGTCATCATAGGACTGCGAACGCAATTTTAGATGGATTACAATCAATAGATGTAAATTTTCTTAACCTTGATAATTATGAAATCAAAACAATTTGACAATACAAATAAAATATAATATATTTAATAAAACAAAAATTAGTAAATGCGAAAAAACAAAGTTTTGAGTTCTGAAGAAGTTATAGAAAATATAGTTAATAAAAATCCTAAGAATCCAAAAAAGGATTTAAAACAAAAATATAGAATTTTTAAATTAAAGTTAGAAGAAAATTTTGTTTTAACAGAAAGGCAAAATATTTTATCAAATATAATTCAAGATAATAAAATTACTTTTATACAAGGTGTGGCTGGAACAGGGAAAAGTGCTACCGTTTGTTATACACTTTTAAAATTATTATTTGAAGGAAAAATTGAGAAAATTATATTTACAAAGCCTTTAAAAGAAAGTGGAGAAAATTTAGGTTTTATACCTGGGGATATAAATGATAAAATTGCACCTTATGTAGAATCTTTTTTATCAATTTGTACAGATTTAATTAGTGCTGATTATTTAAAATTTTTAACTGAGAATAATATTATTGAATGTAGGCCACTTGCTTATATGCGTGGTATTACTTTTAAAAATGCGGGATTATTTTTAGATGAGATACAAAATTGTACTCCTAAACAAATTATTCTTTATATTACAAGATTTGGTAAGGATTCAAAAATGATAATAGCTGGAGATGTTTCTCAAACTGATATTAATCAAAAAGAAAATTATATTATTAGTTTTCTAGAAATTTTTTCTAATATTAACGGAATACAATACTTTAAATTTACAAAAGAAGATATTATGAGAGAACCTCTATTGATTGAAATTACAGATGCTTATGAAAAATGGAAAGTATTGCAAGAAAAAGAATAAAACAAACAAAAAATAAAAGGTAGGAAAATTCCTACCTTTTTCTATTTTATTCATCGTTACTTATAATTTCATCTGGGATATTTTCCATTTCTTTTGTTAATTCTATTTCTTCGCTTTCAATTATTATTTCTTTTTTATCTAATTCAATTAAATTTTCTTTAAAAGAACTTGAATCATTCATAAGTATTTTAAATGAAAGTTTTACAAAATTTGGTAATTTATAAAATTCATCTTCATTAATTTTTTGGTTAATTTCATATTTAAAACCAGAAACGTCAATTTTTTTTGTACAAATAAACATAATTATTTTTTTAAAGCAAAACAAACATAAATAAAATATAAACCAGAATTAAAACAATACAAATTGTATCCAATTCTGAAAGAATCTCTTTGTCAGTCATTAAATCATTGTAATTCTAAATTTTCCCTTGAACCATCAACTTTATTTTCTTTTTTGTTAATAGTTTCTTTTTTAATTACTACAGCTTTTTTAAGATGTGTTTTTGTTTCACTTGCAGTTTTTTTAATTGGAGTTATAGCATTTAATGAGTCAAGTGTTTTTTGCATTACTAAACCACTATCAACTGCCATTACAATTGAATCTTTTGTTGTATCAACAACCTGCGACTTTTTTAACTTAGGAGCAATAACAAAATATGCTACAATCGCAATAATCGCTACTCCAATTACTTTACCTGTGTTCCCTACTTTTACTTTCATAATATTTATTTTTATGTGAATGAATAGTTTTTAAAGCCCTAAATATTTTACAAATTTATTAAATAAAGGTATATGAAAAGAAATAATATTTTCATTTGGGTTAGAATATATTTCAATATAATCAACCCATTTAACTTCTTCAATATCATCACCGCCTAAGGCTTGCATTGCTTCCTCTTCTGTAAGAGTGATAGTAAAAATACTGGTTGTAACTTTATGACAACTTTGTTTATATCTTCTATCATCAACAAATTGTGAACTAATATATTGAAACCTATTAAGATCATCTATATAGATATTAGTTTCTTCATGTAACTCTCTTGCTGCAGCTTCTTCAGTAGAATTTGTAGGTTCTACAAAACCACCTATAAATCTCCATTCATTACTGTTATGTTTTCTTCCTAAAAGAATTTTCATTCCAAAATCTTTATAAACAATTGGAATAATATCAACAGTATGAAAAGCAGTTGGAAATGGAACATAAGGTACTTTTTTTAATTGTTCTAATATCCTTTTTTTTAATTTTCTTCCAGGTGCTACACCAATAATCTTTGCAATTTCTTCTAAAGTTGTCATTTATATATTTTTTATGTTTGTAATTATTTTAAGGCCTTCATTATAATCTTTATATTTTTGATAAATTGAATAATTCACAATTCTTTGATTTAAAGGAATTGTATTGTTCATAAAATCATAAAATAATTCTGGAGTATTAAAATAAATTCCTCCATTCATTTTATAATTTGAAACAAAAATATCTAATGGTATTTCAGTTTCTTTTTTTATACAAATAAACGAAATATTTTCAAAATATTCAGTAGTAGGAATAATTTCTTTAAGAGTCATTTGCTTTGCTACTGACTTTAAAGAAACTGATTTTACATCTTTAGCAATACATTTTGTAAAAAATACAGGATTATAAAGTTCAGAAATTGAAAGTGAATAGAATTTTAAAATATTTTTAGGTGTTTTGCAAAAATGAAATCCATTAGAACAAATTTTTATTTTATTTTTTATAATATAAGTTTCATTAATTTCCCAATGAAAATTTCCCCAATTAGAAAAATATAAAATTTTATTTTCCCTTCGATTAAATCTAGTGCATACTGCTTTATAACCATGGATTTCTTGTTTTAAAATCCTTTCTTTGATAAAATCAAATATCATTTTTAACACTTTTAACTAAATAAACACTATTATAAGTAAAACCTGGAACATAATAAATATCAACAGTAAATTTTGTTTTATACCATGTTACATTGAATTTAAAAATACTTTCCTTAAAAGTTAAAATAAACATCTCTTAAGAGTTCTTTAAATTTACTTAGGATTTCTTTAAAATCTTCTTTTGTCATAATCTGTTTACTATTGTTTTTTTTGATAAAAAAGTTTCTGTTTCAGAATTTATTTCTTTTATAAACACATTCTTACTGCCTTTACTGTTTAAAGTAACAATATATTCTTTATTCTCATAAAGGAATTTATTACCTCTTTTTAATTTTTCTATTAGTATTTCTTTCATTTTTATAAAGTTAAGTGATTTTATTTACAATTTTAATAAAATATAAGGTTATTCTTTTAGTCCAACCTTTTGTACGATAGCTATATAAATTTACTTCATATTTCCCAGAAGTTAAAAAATCAGGGCATAAAATATTATGAGTAAAATATAAACCGTAATTTTGTGGTTTAAAATGTGGGACGCCATTTTCATTAAGTAAAAAAAATTTTTCAGTAAACAAATCGAATTTCCAAAATTATAATGAATAAATATTTTTTTGTTTTTATAAATTCTCTTTGCATTGATAATTTCCAAGACTTCTTCATTACTTAAAATATCATCAACATAAAGAGAATTTGTAGAAATATTATCATGTTGATTGTGAAAATGAACATCACCTTTAGAAATAACTCTTGTAAACCTCCGATTTAATCCAATTCCATAATAAAGAAATACTTTCTTTAAATTTTTGCAAAAATGGAATCCTCTTTCACAAATTTTTGGAGTACAATTTTCTGTTTTAATTTCTCCAGGCATAAATATTGTTCGTTGACCACACATTGGATTTGTGAAAAGTACATTATCAATAAAATTAAATCCTTTAAACCCCGCGATTTCTTTTTGTTTCATAAATTAGTTTTTAAATTCAATTAAATAAGAAATAGTACATTGTTCTGAACGATAAATAATATATTCGTTTCTATAAAGACTAGGCCCTTTTGCGCCCCAGGTTGAATCACAACCTTTAGCTTTAATTTTATTATAATTTAAACTGCTATCTGAATTAAAAATTTTATGTTGTTCACCTAAATGTACATTAAATAATGCCATATAAACAAAAGGTGGACGCCCACCATTTACCCATCTACCTGAATCAGTATAGCCCATTGATTTATCGCTTTCAGAGGCAAAATATATGCCATCGCCGAACATCGACCCCGTATAAGCAGCCCCTGCGGGTCTAATTAATAAACTACTTTGTAAGATCGAGATCCAATTAGCCGCACGTGAACCGTGCCATAGCAAATCAGTTTTTTTATTTTTTGCTTCACTTAAAGATTTATCAAATTTAGCTTGTGCTTTTTTGTTTATAACTTTAAAAACTCTATGTACTTTATGTGAATGTTCTTGTGCTAATTTTTTTACTTCCGCAATTACTTTTGGGTCAGTGACAATAGACATTTCTAAACCTAATGTTTCAACTAAAGTAACTTCGTTTTTAATTTCTTCTTCAGTTTCATTTTCTGTTGCATTGTTTGTAACAACTTGTGACCTCATTGAATCCAATAAGTCTTGTTCCTTTTGTAACATTTCATCAATGGCATTCTTTTTTGCTACAACACTTATCATATGGTCTGCTACCTTAACCATTTTTCTTGGAATGATAATAAATAACTTTACTAATTCCTTATTGAAAAAATCCAAATTCCAACTAGCAGTTCCAAATTTCTTTGTTAAATCAAATAATACGTCAATTTGTTTTTGAGCATCATCAATTTGTGCTTGTGTTACATTTTTTGCTTCAACTTCATAATTGGCCTTAGTTAAATTATTTGAAACATTCTGTAAATATTGGATTAATTTAACTACTTCTGGTTCTTTTGAAATTAATTGACCTTGTGAATTTCTTTTTACACTTTCAGTTTTTACAACTGCTTTATAAGCAGTTACATCTGTATATCCTTTTTTGCTTGAAGTCTTTTCTGAATATTTCTTTTCCCACATTGACATTGGATAAGTTTCAGACTGTGGCTTAGCAGCTCCTTCCCTTCCGTAAGTAACAGTAAATGTTCCATTACTATTAGCTTTCATCTCATAAAATTTATTCGCATTTACTCCAGGTTCCGTTTTCCTTAAAAATATGTAATTCTGATTGGGTGTCATATACTTTCTTTTTGTTTACTCTACAAAATTAATGAAAATTTTATCTACTTTTGAAATAAAGTAATAATTTCATTACTACTTAAAAATTATCACCATATTCTCTTCTATAACCTTTAGCCCAACCATGTGTTATAATAGCACCATTTGGACCATAAGGATATGTATTTTGCCAATTATCATTTGATGAACAATCATCATTTGAAGAATGATTATTTGATGAACAATCATCATTTGAAGAATGATTATTTGATGAACAATCATCATTTGATTGGCGGCTATAATTTTTAGAATTTAAATTTTCAGTTATTCTTTTTTCAATTTCTAATTCTTTTTTTCTTACTTCTTTAAAAATTTTTTCTTGTTCTTCTTTTTCTTTAATTTTTTGAAAATGTTTTTCTGTCATTTCTTTTTCAAAAGAAATAAGTTTAGCAGAATTTTCTAAAGGGAACCCACTTTTTGTATATGAAACACCATTACAATAATAAGGCCAATTGGTATTTTGGAACCTTGTTCTTTCAGTATATCCAATAGCATCACCTGTTTTTCCCATTGGGCCGATTATTTGACCACTAACATTTTTATAAAATCCACCAATAATTAATGAAACACCTGGAGGGTTTAAATATCCATTTAATATTTCATCTATTTTTTCAACTCCATCAATTTTAATTGATTTAATTAAAACAATTCCTTCTTTGGAAATATTTTCATCAATCCAACATTTTTCAGAGTTTAAAAATCTTTCATATGAAAAACATGGTTTAACAGCATTTGGGTAATGTACACTTTTAGAATATAAAAGTGTTTTTGTTTTACCATTTTTAAATTTAATTTGTACTTTAGGCATATCTTTTTGTTTTGTTACACAACAAAGGTAATAAGAATTTTATCTAATTTTTATTAATTTTATAAATATAAAAATCTTTCCTTGAATATTTCCTTCCTGGATTTACTTTATCACATTTTTTTAAAAATTCTTCTATATTGTAATTTGCAAAAAAATCTTCAAAAGAAACTTCAGTAGCTTGATTCATTACTTTTGCAATCCATATTTTTTTAATTTCCTTTTTAAAATATGCTTTTTGAATTAATTCCGGGATTTCTTTTTTAAGAAAACAAAGGTAAGTTTCACCACTAATACTATAAAGAAATTCTTTTTCTATCATTGTTAAACATCTTGCAGGATTTTGCCTATGGAATAAACAAAATATAATTGCTTTTTGACGTTGAATAGAAAGCTCTCTAAAAGTTTTAATTTCTCCTTCACTTAAGATTTTTATACTTCTTTCCATTGCTTGATTAAAAGTTTTTCTTAAATTGTTTAAAACTTTTGTTGCTACTTCTAATTCAGTAAAAATATTTGATTCCATAATTTTAGTGTTAATGACCGCAAGGTCCTTTTATTTTAAAAATGTGTTTATAACAAATCATTTTCAGAAAAAACATTCAAAGAAATTTTAAATTTTTCTTCTAATTCTTCTTTAGTAGCGGTATTTAAACCATTATACCACGGTTCTAATTCATATCCATCTTCAAAGAAATAAGCATAAATATTTTCCCAGCCTAATTTCACAATATGCAATAATTCTGGGTCATCTCCTAATTGGAAAGTCCAATAATTATTAGGTTTAACTTGTTTCCAAATTCCTTGTTCATGCAATGCTTCTGTATTCATTTTTTTATTTTTTAAAGTCTTGAATCTAAAATTTTCTCATTTTTTTGTTCATTCATTAATTGATAAGCTAAATAAACCCATTCTTTATTCTCAATGGAAATTTGATTATTAGGTATTTCTAACATTTTTTTACCAATTTCCCATTCCTTAATAGAAGTATTAAGTTTATTTTTTATTGATTTATTTACAATTAATTCTTTATAACGTTTATCTACATCGTAATTAAAACCATAAACTAATCTTAAATATTCTGGATTTCTTACTTTCATAAAAGGAGCAACTCTATCTACATAAGTGAATTCAGGTTTAATTACAATACCTTCCATTTTACAACTTTGAGTGATAAATGCCCAAAAATTTTTAATTCCTAATTCTAAAGGTAATACATTATTATCTTTATCATCTAATTCTTTTGATATGAAAAACTCAAGTGTATCATTCTCAAAATCAATTATCGCATAAGCATTATTAGAAACTTCTTTATAAATATCAATATTAGAATGTTTATCAGAAACAAATATTTCTTCTGTTCCGTCTTCCTTAATTGTTTTAAGAATAGAAAATGCTTCATACTTTAATTCAGACAAACCAACAAATATTTCCAATTGTGTTTTAAATTTTTCATTCTTTTCTTTTTCAATTTCAATAGAAGTATAGTTATTTAAAAAATCAGGTAAACATTTCTTTTCAATATCTGTAGCATTACCTATTAGAGTTGAAATTTTACTCTCAATATCTAAATCAATAAGTACATCTAGCTCATTATTAATAGTGTTAAAAACATCCCTAAATTCGTGTTCTATTAGGGATTCACCTATTGCACTCCAAGGTAATAATTCACCATCAAATAAAATATATTCGCAGCTATATAATTCAAATAAATGTTGATGTTTAATGATTAATTCAGTATATAATTCTTCTAATGTTTTTTCGCAACGTAACCAACCTTGTTTTAATAAATATCCATTTCTACTGAAGCCTTTGCATTTAGTTACATCACTTTTATGAAGCATCATATTTAGACGGCTTCCCATAAATTTAGGTTGAAGAATAACTTTTTTTACTCCCATACTTTTGAAGTAAGCTAAACCAGATTCCATACTTTCTAATTCAAATTCACTTTTATTTGCCGGACTCATTGTCCCAGAAATAAAATTTAATTTATCATTAGCAGCATATTTTAAACGAATTTTATCTTCCCTTTCTAAAGTATCAATATTAATTTCTTTTTTAGTTGGAAAGAAAGGTAAAATTTCTTTTTCTCTTTTTTGTTTTGAATTAACTTTAATAAAAGAAATCCTATTATTTGAAAATTCCAACATAGTTAAAGTTCCACCAGAAACACAACCAGTATCAATTCCAATTTTATTTTTAAATTGAAATACAATTGGAGTTTCTAAATGTCCAAAAATATGTTTTTTATGAATTGTTGACGCATCTGTTTTAAGAAAGGACAATTCATTAGTTCTATTTTCAATGTACTTTTCTTTTGTATCAAATTCAGCAGCTTTAATAGTTCTCAAATTTCTTTGTGAACGTAAAGAAACTCTATCTGTTTTTAACAAATATTTATTTTCACAAGGTGCATGAGTAATAATACAATCTTCAGTTTCAACTGCATGGAAAGATGTATTAAATAAATATTTAAATTTCCTTAATAATTCTGGGTCATTTCTTAAAATATCAACAGTATTAAACCAAGTGTCAATTAACATTTGGTCAGTTTCAGCAGGTAAAAGATTTTTAATATCATTGATGTTTTTTTCAATGCAAGTTAAAAATTTAAAAAACGTTTTAACATTTTTTTCTTCTCTCTTTTCTTTTTTTATATTCTTAATTACAATAATATCTTGATAAAATTCTTTTGTTCTGTCAATAAAATTTAAAATATTTTCCCTATCAGTGTTTAAATTATAATAAAGTGTATTAATTAATCTAAAAACTTTATGAGAAAAATTATGAAATAATTCTAAATTTTCTTCAGGAATAAAATCAATAATAGAACTATTTAAATTTAAAATATCTTCTAAATTATTAATAAATTCATTTAAGATAAGTATAAAATTACTAAAATCTTTCATTTTATTAGTAACATAATCATGAACCCAATATTCGTGGTTACCAATTACAATTGTAAAGAAGTTAGAATTATTATACAAAAATTCAATTGTTTCCTTAATTTGTGGGCCTTTATCAATATAATCTCCTACAAGAATAAAAGGAATATAATCATCAACTTTAGGAGTAATTAATCCATCAACTAAAGAAATAGTTTTGTTTTTTTGTACAATTTCTAATAATTCATCTAAACATCCATGAATATCTCCGATTACAAAATAATTCTTAGAATTAAATTTACAAATTTCATTATCATTACTTTCAAAAGCAAATTTAATAACTTCATCATGAGAAGTTATTTTGAAGATTTTGTGAAAATCATCAGTTGTAATAGTTTTTAAAACTTCTTTATTAAATTGGTTTACATGATTAGCAATAACACTTTTTAACGTACCTTCATCAACATAACGAAAATAATCTTCAAAATTCTTATAAGCAAATACAATTGTATCAAGGGTATAATTATTCTTTTTTGCGATGTTAATATAAATTTTTCTACCAAATTCGTCTAGATTAGTAGCATCAACAATAATTACATCAGCATTAACAGGAAATTGAGATAATACATCAATTTTCTTTTCCAATAATTGAAATGCTTGAATACTTACATAATCCATTTGTTTATCATGTTTATGTAAATCCATTTGCATCAATTCCCTTCTTGTATCATCACTTGATAAATAATGACAATTTAAATTTAAATCATTTAAAAATGGCATTAATTTATTTTTACAAAAATAAGTTTTACCTGAATTGGATGGACCAATCAGCAAAATTATTGAATGTCTTGTGATAATAATTTCCTTTTTCTTTACTTTACTCATCTATTTTATTTTGTACAAATTTACAATAAATTTTATCTAGTCTTTAAATTAATAATTTACAATGATATGTTTTAATTTTCCTAAAAAAGACATTTCTTTCTTTTTGTTGTCATCTGGAAACCAAATATCTACATCAGTAGGAATAAAAAGATTTTCTTCTACTTCTTTAGTTTTTTTTGGAAACAAAGCATATAGACGATTATCAAAAACGCCTAATTCATAATCGTCAATATTAGTTATTTTTTTATGTTCATCACAAATACTGAAATTAGAAAATGAAAAAAGTAAATTATAATTATTATCATAAGGTATGGTTAAATACCAACCTTGTTGTAAATATAATTTAATTAAACGATATAAGTACTTTTCCGTTTTCCAAGCATCTTTTCCAATATCAAAATATTCGTAAATTAAATCATTGACATAGATTTGATATTTAAATTTCAATAATTCAGAATCTATAAATTTAATAATATGTTCTAATTTTTGTGTTTCTTCTTCAGTAAATGGAGCATTTAAAAATCCTTCTCTTTCTAATGTTAATTTTACTGATAAATCTTGTACATCTTGTGGGCTAACCATTTTATATTTTTTAGTTTAAAATAATTCTATTTCTTCGTTATTAAAAAAGAATCCTACTTTGTTTTTAATACTTGAAAGTTTAGGGATATCAATTACTTGAATAATATTTCTTTCAATTACTAAGTCAGGATTATTTTTCGCTTGATGTTTTTCAGGTAAAGCATCCAATTCTTCTTGTGTAAATTTCCTAGAAGTTTTAATTCTTTTTACATAAGTTCCTTTTTTAAAGAAATCAGGATAATTATTCCAATTTACTCCTTTTTCAGTAAACATTTTCTCTTGCATTTCATTACCATGTAAACCTTGCAAAACAGAATGAGGGAACATAGATTGTGCTGCCATTGAAATAGAATTTTTTGTAGCATCTATTTCCCTCCATAATAATTGTTTTACAGCCCATTCTAAAGTAGGTGTTTGATAAACTCTACAATCAAAATCAGCATATTTTTTATATCCTAAACCATATTTTTCTTTTTCTTGATTAAAAAAGTTTATTAATTTAGAAGTTAGTTTAGAACAAATTTTTTGTTTTTTACCATCTTGATAAATCAAAGATTTTAAATCATTTGAATAAAGTATAACCGATAATTCATCTGATTGTTGATATGAAACAATACCATTTGTTTCTTTAATTAAAAATTTTGCACATTCTATCATTAGACTAGATAGTCTTTCATCATAAGGGCTTTTTAAATCTTTTGTCCACGAATGGAAATTATTTCCGTCGAGCCTAATGATAACAGGAAGTTCTGGTATCATAATATCTGGGGAGAAGTTTTTTTCAAACCATTTACAAATGTCCCCTAAAGTTGTTTCTTCTTTAAACATAATTTTTTATTTTTTGTGAATTAATCCTGTAGAAACTGCTTGACTGTTTACTTTATCCCCTACACCGCAATAATTATAAGTACCGTTTCCTAATTTGTTTCCAATAAAATTAGTAAAGTCACCCCCACTCATTTCCCATTTATGGTCAGGATGCCTAAAATTAGTTTCCATTACATAATTTTTATTAAAATCATAATTTGGAACGGTAATAATTAATTTTTTATAAGGAAGATTTTTTAATTGATTTAAGATAATATCCACTTCATCTAAAGTATTATGTTCTAATACTTCTGTACAAATAATGTTGAATTTAGTGTTTTTATCAACTCCAACAATTAAATCTAATTTATATTGTTGTAAAAACTCTTCAAAAGATTCAAAAATAGTTACATTTTCTAATCCTTCATCTTTGATGTAACGATTTATTTTAAATAAAGCATCTAGGTCTTTTTCAATTCCAATATACCTTCTATCTTTTAAAAATCTTAAATATCTATAATCACTACCAACACCAAAATCAATTACAGTAGTTAAATCAAAATTAGTTTCTTCTTTAATAAAAGAAATTCTAGCGTCATGTGTATCTCCATAGACTAATTTAAAATCATTTGTAGTTGATTCTTCCAAAGCAGATACAAAGTTTTTAAACTTCTTTTCACTTGTTAGGAATTTTAATTTGATAATATACCTTATAAAATATGGTGCATCTATTTCTTTTGCAATTTTAACATATTTATCAATCAAACCTTCTTCAATAAAAATAAAGTCATCAGAATTTATTGCTGCAATTATTCCAAACAAAGTTATAAATTTTAAGAATTCAAACATTGTTTTATTTTGTGTATTGGAAATAATTACATTAAATAATTTATTACCTTTTTTCTCAAAAACAAAATTGTAATCCGGAAAATATTTTTGAAATATCAACATTGTTCTTTCATCAGTAGAAAGTAAATTCATTTCAAAAGTATGTAAAGAAGGAATGTCTCTTTCTTCTACTTTTTGAATAGTACTTTTAAAAAGGTCTTTGATTACAACGCAAATAATTCTTGCGTTTGTATAAGAAGAAATCCCATTACTTGCTACATCATTTGGATGTGCTTTATAAGAATTTTTATCAATATGGTCTCTAAAATAAACACAATATCCATTAGGTATAAAAAATCCTACGAAATGTCCATGATTATTTTTTTTGAGAATTACATTCTTTTCTGGATTTTTGTTTATTACCCAAGATAAATGAGGATTGTCACTTTTTAATTTTATAATTGCCATTTTCTTATTTAGTTAAATATGATTTTAATTCATCAATTTCTGCTTGAATTCTTTCAATTGTCTTAGTAGTGTTTGTAAATTTCTCAAAAGGATTTACATATTGTGCTAACTCATTTTTCCAATATTCAATTTTCTTTTCTTTTTCTTTTATTTTTAATTTAAATTCCCAATCAATATCATCAGAAATATCAGGGATAATAGTATTCCATTCCATTTCTTTTTGTAATTCAAGAATTTTCTTAGCAGTTTTTTCTTTATGAATAGCAACATGATTATTATCAATTAATTCATAATTTTCTTTATAAAGTTTTAAAAACAAAAGACATTGTGCTTTATAATTTGTTGTACTCCAAACCTTATTAGAATAATTAAAACATCTTTTATAAACTTCATTTAGATTTTCTAAAGGATTTTCAAACCATTCCGCTTCTTGTGGAGTTCCAGAAAAATGTAAAATTGCTTTAATCCCATCAACTTCAATTGGTTGTCTTGACTTAAATTCATTTACTAAAGCTAAAGTAAATGTAAAGCTTTCTTCATTGCTTAATAAGTTGAATCTACCTAATTCTGCTTGAAATAATTTTATGTACATAATTTACTTTTTAATATTTTTTGTATTTTTAATTTCATTTAAACGAAATATATTATAAGATTTTAATCTTCTTTTGTATTCTGTATCAAATACATTAAGAAGTAAATTTTTAATATTACCATCTAAACTATTTTTTATTTTTGTTTCATTATCTTTATGAATAAGGTTAATTAAATAAAATTTAATTTTTTCTGTTAAAGTTATACCGCCAGCTGTATCTATAGCATTTAATGCTTTCATATATTCAGCATACATTTTATTAACTTTCTTGTTTAATTTAATATCATTTTTTAAAATTAAAATATCAAAAAGAAATTTACCAGCATTTGATTTTCCAAAACTATTCATACATTATTTCTTTAATTTTTCTAATTGTTTTTCTAATTTAAGAATTTCCCTTTGTTTGATATCTTCTTTATTTAATAATTGATATTTCCTATAAATATCACTAAAATTATTAAAAATATCTTTAGCATTATTCAAAGAAAAATAAATACAATTATTATGAATATCAGTATAATCTGGATTATAACTCATTAATTCATCCCAGAATTTTTGAAAGAAAATAGTAGGATAATCATCACCAAAAATATAAGCTCCTGTAGAAAAACTGATTTTTAATAAATATTCTCCTTGAGGTTGTTTTCCAAACTCAGGCCAAGAAATAGCCCTTTTGTTCCCATCATAAAAACCAATACGAACAAAATCACCAAATTCAATCCATTCTAAATCACGGATATGTGTTGGTTCTATATTTAAACCATATTTTTCTTTTAATTCTAATCCAAATAAATGACATTTAGCTTGATATTCTAAAGTACTTATATCTAGATTAATAAATTCCTTATTTTTCTTTAACAAAGAAAATAGACTTTTGTAAGTTTTTTGTGCTTTTTCTAACATAATTTTTATTTTTTAGGTGTTTTAGGTAATGTTCTCCAATGAGTAATATATTCTTGATTTAAAATAGTAGAATCTCTAGTAGAATCACATCCTATCCTTGTGTATCTAAGGTCTAAACTACAACACCATATTCCTTGACTATTAATATAAGCAATAATTGGTGTTTCGATATAGTAATTACCGTAAACTAATACTTCTTGATACACTTCAGGTAATTTTTTTTCTACTTTAATCCAAGACATAATTTTTTATTTTATAATATTTTTAGCCCGGTTGGATTTAAGGCGTACGATTTACCAACTCCCTCCCCTTTATTGAGAAACTTCTAATTAAATTACGGGCTAAAAATACTAATTTATTTTTCTATAAATTCCATCTGTTTCTGTATCCAAATGATGTATTGCTAAAAATTTTCTTAATTCTAATTCAAAATTAGGTCCAAGATAAGTTAATCTATCAACAATATCTTGTATAAGATGTTTATTTACTTCATTTTTACTTTCTGCTACTGCATTTTCTTGTATTTTTTGTAATGTATAAGCATTACCATCCCTTACAGCTAAAAAAGCGTCAGGTTTAATACTTTGTACATCTAAATGAATTATCTCTTGAATTTGAAGTGTTATTGTTAATCTCACTTCACAATAAGTACCAGGTTCTAAATCAGTTTTTTCAATTTTAGGGATTTCAATTCCATCTAATAATTGCCCAGGTAAAATGTCAATATAACTTTCTTTGTTTACTATACCGTAGAATCTTATCATAATTTTATTTATTTTTTAATAAATCATCAGCGTAATTTAATCGAATAATTAACTCTTTTGCTTTTGGATTTTTACTTGAATTAAAATTAATATCCATTATCTCTAAATCTTTAGCATCTGATTCCTTTAATTGTTGAGATAATGGAAAATTTATAGTTCAACAAGATTAGCAGTTTGTTTAATTTCAAATGCTATTTCTTTCATTAATTTTGATAAACACAAAATTTTTTCTTGAGTTGTCATAAATTAATCAATTACTTTCCAATTAAAATCTCTTTCAGTAAGAGTGCCAAAAATGTTTGAATTAAGATTGTTTAATCCCTTTGCATGATTATCGTTTACAACAGTCAAAACAGTTTGATGGAAGTTACTCCAATATTTGTCGTTAGCACTAAGAGTTGCTTCAGTATCAACAGTAACATTTTCATTAATAATTTTAATTGCCATATCTTTTTGTTTTTTGTTACACAAAGTTACGAAATTTTTTATCTAGTTTTATAAAAACATAAAACTAATATCCTCGGAATTAATTATATCTTCTTTTTTAAAAATAATTTGGAATGGAGATTCAATAAAATCTTTTACTTCTAACAATAAAACTTTAAAGTCGAGGTTTTTTAAACAATATTTTAGATCTGTAGTACTTAATGCATCTTTTAATTGGTCTATGTTTTTAAAAGCAAAAAAGTAAGTTACAAGTATATCATAAATATTGTTATCATTTTTAAATTTTTCGAAAAATTTTTTCCTTAATTCTTTATCTTCGTAAAATGTAGGAAATTTATTTTTATCGCAATGCGTTTGATAAATAAAATCATGGTTTGGATGCTTTTCAATTACAGTTTTTCTATTTTCGTTTTCAGCTCTCCATAAACCTTCTCCAAATTTGTGTTCAATACGAATAATTTTTTGAGACATAAACTTTGTTTTTTTATACAACAAAGATAAGGAGAAATTTATCTACTTTCCACGAAAAGAAGTTTTTAAATCAAAACCATTATTAATAATTTTTTCTTTATTAGTTTGGTTATCAGGAAGGTTTTTTGTTTTGGATAACCAATTTGTAATTTCTAACCAAATATCATGTGGGGATAACATATCAATAAAATCATATTCAATTAAAATTGGGTATAAAGAATAATTTTTATCTTTCCAACTTACTTTTCCAAATTTATTTTCTATAATAATTGGGCAATTTAAATCATCATTAATTGTATATTTTATTGGTATTTTAGGAATTCTATAAGTTAGATTAACTCTTCCAGATTTTGAAAGATTAGGGTCTGAGATATGATAATCTTTTGCTTTTTCTTTATCAGAAATATAATATGGATATTTGGGTAACAATTCAATCACATCATCAATTCTTGTCCCCCAATAAAATTTTTCATTATAATAAACTCCTTGATATTCTGTATCACAAACATAAATTTTAATGATAGCAAAATTCCCTAAATTTATTTTATTTGAATATTCAGTTCTGTCTAAAATCAATAAGGAGTCTACACCGTAAACTCCTTGTTGAAAATCATAATAGTCTTTATGTTTTGATATAATACGCATTTTACTTTAAATTTAAAACAAACTCTTTGAACTTTAAATCTTTTTGCATTAATTCCCGGAATTTATCAATAGCAATATGTTTTGTTGGATGTGGGCTTACTATAGACCTTCCATTTAATTCACACTATTGATTAAATAGATTTTTGTAAAGTAAATTATCCTTTCTTTCAGTAACTGTTTGTGTATGTGCTAAAGGATAATTTAAATATTTTTGATATAATTCATCCATTTTTTAAATTTGATTATAAATTTCTTTAAAGAAATATTCCCTTCCTTTATTGCTAATAGGCCCAGAAATTTTCTTTACATCAATATTGTTTTTAAGTATAGTTTCTTGATGTTCTTTTAAAACATCATTAAAAAGCCAACGTAAATAATCAGCAGTAGAAGACTTATCAACTGGTTTGTTATTTTCTTTTAACCAAGAAATTCCTTGTTCTAATCTCCATTCAGGTACAGCTAATTCAACAAATTCATTTATAGTTTCCAAAACAGCAGTATCAACTAAATTTATAGCTTTAGTTTTTCCAGCACCCTGATGCTTTAAACCTTTTGATTTAAATTTGTATTTAAAATCTTCAGATTCCCAAACTATACCTTCACCGATTAATCCTTTTTCTGGAACTGCACCTAAAGCAATTGCAAATGGACTTGCTTCTTCAACAGTTAATGTCATATCGACAATATCATTTTGTTGCATTTTAGGGTTATTGAAATCGATATTAATTTCCCATTTTTTAAAATTACGAATATCATAAATTCCTTGTTCTGCGTCGTTTTCATAAACTTTATCAATCCATTGCCCATCTACTTTTACTCTAAAGATAACAAAGATATTTGGTAATTGATTTAACCCTACACCTTTTTTGATAGAACCACCACACCATTCACCATAAACAGCTATGTATTCTTTAAATTCAATTCCATCAAATAAGAAATCTGTATTTTTAATAGAATTTAAAGCAAAGAATCTAGCATTATCAGCAGTTAAAGATAAAATTCTTTCCCTAGATTGATATACTTTTGTTCCATCAGCCCAAAGCGTTAAATTCGAATTTGTGCCATGGAGTTTTTCTGTACCTACAAATTTAATAGTAGGATAAGGAGAATCATGTAAATAAATTACATCCCCATTTTCGTCTTTCCCTTTATAATCGTGATTAACACGAACTTGTCTAATTACTTCATCAAATTGTCCTATTGAAGGATAAGCTATGTGTTTTATTTCCATTTTTGTTTATTTAAAATTATTTAATTTTTTCCCCCTATTATGTTTACTCATGAAATCTTTTTCTTTTTTTGCCAAAATTTCAGATTATGTATTTAAATAAAACCTAGTAAAAGTTATAATACTTTATTCGAGATTTTATACTATTTACATAAAAATCCTATTTTTAAATTATTGCTCCTAGAGAATCATTATCATCATTATCATCATTGGAATTTATCCAAATAACGAAAACAATAAAAGCGATTAAAAATAAACTCATTTTTTAATTTTTTCAGTGATTAAATAAGGTGTATGAAGAAATTTATCGCCATGTTCAATTGATTCCCATTCAAATCTTAAAATTTTTTCTTTCTTATGTTTAGAATAAAAATTTTCAAAATTTTCAATAAAATCTTTTAATTCTTCTAAAGTAATTGTTTTATTAATTTTAGGTTCACTTATTTGAAGCCTCGTCTGATGTTTCATTATTAAAATATTTATTAACTAATTAAATTTTAACGCCAAAAGT
>Ga0007828_1000047_pt1 | contig 37134 bp, 62 predicted proteins | sample CryBogCBE16Oct07_FD_71232 | JGI IMG/M metagenome (GOLD analysis project Ga0007828, IMG submission 71232) | Freshwater microbial communities from Crystal Bog, Wisconsin, USA - CBE16Oct07 | ecosystem: Environmental > Aquatic > Freshwater > Lake | place: Crystal Bog, Wisconsin, USA | collected...
AACTCTCGTACCTTGATGTCGTGTGGTGCAAAGTGTTCGCCGTACACGTATGGTTTGTTTTGTAGAACTTTAATGTAGTGGTCAAGTCCTTTACCATTGCCTTCGTAATAGTCTATGAGATTAACCTTATCATTAATAAACTGAGCAAACCAAATTCCAGTAGCGTCACCAACACCAAGATCCCAATAAGTATGAACAGGGTGTTCCTGACGATAAGGTACCTCTCCAATCCTATCCGTTTCTTCGGCAAGTGCAATGAGATCACCGTAATAAGAACCTTGAATCGGCTCATCAAACGAACACATAAACTCTTGATTGAATAGTCTTTCATCACCATATAATCCTTTATATTCCTTTTTTATTTCATCTAACTCTTGATCGCTAAACTGTCCTGCATCTTTTGCCGTGAGATATGATACAAACCAACCGTTTTTCATGCCTTGTTGGTAAAGTGTACGTGCGTGGTTATCTCCACGAGGAGTAAAGTTAAACCACATAAATCCTTTGTTTTCAACTACAATCGGTAGCAAGAATCCAATAATGTTTGGACTCATAAGTGAATACTCACTAAAGACTATCCCAGCTGGGTTTGTTCCAACAATACGGTTAATGTCTGACGCACCTATGATTTGGAAGATTGAACCATTATAAAGTTCTATAAGCATTTGCTGTTGATCGGTACGCTTTCTAAGTTCTTGTGGAATATGGTCCATTGTTTTAAAGCCGTTGGAGTCAAGGTTGTCCCACAACGCTTTACGCCCTTGGTTAAACTCTGGAAACACGTAATAGTAATTGGCAACACGTTTAAGCATTTGAATAAGCAACGCATTAATCATAGTCTTGTCTTTACCATGACGACGTGGCCAAACAATAATAGCTCGGCTTGCTGGCTCGTCTTGTACAGCTAACCAGAATTCTTTTTGGTATTCCCGGGCTTCGTATTTATATGGGATAGTTATATCGGCCATCTAATCTCTTTCGTTTAATTACATGATTCTTAATGCAGTTCAGTACTAACGGATTGTAAACTTCAAAACAAAGTGGACATTGCCATCCCATGTATGGTTTAAGAAAATGTTTTTCTAATTCATTTTCTTTTTTGTCTTTAAATATTTCTGCTAGATCATCTTCAATGCTCATAGTTTCTCCAAGTAAAATTACTTTTGTCAAATGGATACACACCAATATCTCTTTGCTTTGCATATACAGGATTTCTAAACACACTATTGTTTACCCAAAAATCATAATAGTAAAGAATGTCGTCAATAAAATAATAGCCTTTACTCATTGCTCCAGCCTTGTGAGCTAATGTAACATCGTCACTTATGTTTGGTTCGAGTTTGAGTTGTTTCATTATATCAGTGTTAAACAAACACTTGATTGAATAATAATCACCACTAGCTTCTTTGTCTGATGTAATCTCATGAAACTTGCCGTCATACGTCATTAAAATTTGGTAGCCAATGTAATCTATTCCATCTCTAAGTTTATCTTTTGAGTACGCTGCTTTAACTACTTGCTCAACATAATTAGGTGATAAGTAATCATCATCATCAATAAGAGCTATAAAACCTTTTGGTGCATCAGCTACAATAGAATTAAACTTATCGCTTTGTTTACCCCACCCCTCTGCTATGACAACTTCTACTTTATCTTTGTAGGGTTCTAGTTGATCGTTTAGAGAAAATAATAATCGAGATAATAAACTTGCTCTTGTAGATATGGTACAGACAGCAATTGTAATCATCGCTTACAGCCAAATTTACAAAGCCCAACAGAGTAATTGTGTTTACAAACTTTAATTTTACGCGACGCAAGTAAAGTATTTAAATCTAATTGATTAATTTTTGGTGGACGTTCATCAACGTGTTGAATTAAAACAACGTCAGCTGTATCAGTTTCTTTTTGTTCATTAGATTCCCCGTTCTCTAATTGTTCATCGAGTATTGCATTGAGATGCTTACTTAACCACTCAGACTTATCTTTCAAGTCTTTCCAGATCTTTAAATCTTTCTTTCTAACGTAAACCGTTACTTGTGGCATACCCTACCCATAAATTAAAAATTTATTTTATAGTATACATTATACTATATGGTTTTGAGTATGTCTAGACGTAGATAAGAGTAATGTTGTCAGCAGCAGTTGTAACTACTGTAAGTCCGTTGGAGTAGCGTGCACCTATCTGGAAACCAAACGTTCCCGTACCAGTACCAAATTGAGTAATGACTGTACCGGATCCTGCAGTGTTGTCATACACCGTAACTGTTCCAGTAGTTGCTTTACCAACAACAACTGCTATAAGAACACCAGGACCTGTAACAAGAGTTGTAGTGGTTGCTGTACCTATAAATCTATAGTTACCTATTGTTAAGCTAGTAGCTTCATAAACTCCACTAGTTCCTACTTCTATTTGAGCATTAGCCGAGGGGGTGTCTGTAATGATCTCTGCTGGTGTTACTGTTACTGTTGCCACTTTTATCTCCTGTTTTTTTTCTTTTCTACATTATAACACATTTGGGGCCTTACACGAATATAAAAAATATTTTTGGGGGTCTTAATTACTTAACTAGTTGTGTGTTTCTATACAATTGTATTTATCTCAATTACTAATAATTCATTTACCTAGAGAGCCCCCACAGGGAACCCCCTCTGTACGTTATTTTTTTTGTGTTTTTATTTTTCTATTTCTGTATGTATAAATAGTCGCAATATATAAGGAATTATATGAGAGAACCACCCCACGTATGAGCAAGCAATAAAAGAAGGTCTAATTGTTTGAGCTGTAAGCGAGTAAAGCATATATGAGAATGTCCGATTGAAGCGATTTTCAGGGGTAGTAACTATACATTGTGAAGTAACTATGACTAATAAAACAGAGGTAGCAGTAAGTAATAGTAGTACGATTGGTTGAGGTACGATTGATTGAGTTTAGCTTGATATTAATGCTCACTGTATAACAAGTATACTGTATATCTAACTATTTAGTGTATTACTGTATAGAAGAAACATTGTACTAACTGTGCTCACTAGTTCGAACAATCAGCCCGGACAATACGACTGCATTTTTTGTCAATCGTAAACTGTGCATAACTTGTAAATTTTCTTTGATAAACTACTTGCATATATCAATTTGATTTGATATTATAATAGTGTAAACATAACGAAAGGCACAACAAATGGAAACTACTACTAAAACTCTAACTTGTTGCGACAATCAGCATTTAATTGTTGATGAGCAATTTGAATACAAATGCGAATTTGTAGACGGAAAACTAGCTATCTATCTTAACGAATATGAAACAGAGGGCTTTGAAAATCTTAGGTGTGATAACTGTTACGAAACGTTCAACATTGATAATTTAGAAGTGGAGTACTAAAAATGCTTACAGAAATTGAATATAGAGTTTGTAGCACTTGTAATAATACGCTTGATATTGATACAAAAAATAAACTTCAAACAGGTTGGTACTGTTGCGATAACTACTATTGCTCGGAGGCGTGCTTAAATAAGTCTTTACAGGCTACAGATACAACCTGGCTCGAGCATTATGATGATGATGGGGACTGTTATTGGACAGAGTGGGAAATATAAATTAACTAATAGCCTGAGCAAGCTTATAACTGCTCAGAATAGGTAAATTATGACAACAAAAGTACATCTAATAGAAGTTAAATATTTAAGTGCTACTCATACAAAGGGTAGTAGAATAAAAATCACGAGTTTACGTTTTAAGGATAGCGTTACAATATCATACGATTATAAATACAATCAGATAAACGATATGTTTGAGGCGTGGTTAAAACAATTAAATAATGATTTGGGCATACTATCGGTCGGCTACAATGAATATAACGGCACTTACATTTATGGTGTTACAGTTTTTGAGCCTATGAAAAATATTAAAAAAGGGGGGGTATTAGCATAATGACACAAAAAGAAAATATCAGATTTTACGACTTGCTAGTAAAGCTAGCCGATACGGACGATATGGCAAACATGAATATCATCAACAAAGCAAACGAACTATTACAATTAATTAATGAGGTTTAAATATGAAATTTATCAGAAACAATTGGGAACTATTATTAACAATAATTGCCGTACTCTATATTGGGGTACGGACATTACAGGAGGGCATATAGATGTTAGATTATAAAATAACAATAACAGTACGTGATGAAACAATGGTTTCTGCTCATAGCGATATGGAGGCATTAAACTTAGCTGAGGAAGTTTTTAAGGAACATGGTTACGATATAACAAACGCTGATTTGGATATTCTCGAAGTATACGAGGCTGAATACGACGACAGCGACGAACTTAAAATGGAGAATATGTAGTATGACACAAGAAAAAGTAAACACGATTTTTGAATACGCCATAGCAGAACACGGCGATTGGATAAAAAACTATATGTATATGGGTACATATGATGGACAACATCATTTTAAAAATATAATGACACGTCGTTACGTGTTTATAAAGGAACAATAAAATGTGGGATTTTATTTTTGGCTTGATTGCCGGTTTAATCTTATGCGATTGGGCAAAGCTACGGATCGAGAGTACAGCAGGAAGGCGACTGATTAAAGCTAGTGCTAAAGCCGGGAACGTGCTCGGCAAACATAAACTAAAGTACGAAAGGATTTAAAATGTATATGCATTTATTGGTTTTGACTTATGAGGGCGAGCCGTATTGGGAAGTGTTTACATCAAAAAGCGAATTTGTCGGCACTACGGAGGCAATAAAGCGAATCGATAATTTATTCAAATATGAAATGGATATGGACAAGGACGACAGGCTGGAGGTAATGACAAAATGCGAATGGAGGATTAACCGGATCGATAAAGTAGACAATTATAAAGTAGAACTAAAAAAAGTAAAATAATGGACTACGACACAGAGGGTATATTGTATGAGATTGAGGACTACCCGGAACTATTTGATAGTTAAAGATCAATAACCGGTTTATCAGGTTTCACTCGGTTAAAAATAATATTGATAGGGGCAGACTGCGAGCTGTCCTTATCATTATTTTTGGGCTTGCCGTATGCTGTTTCGATAAGAGTTTTACCGGCTTGAACTCTGGCTATTTCGTTGCTACCTGTCCTGGCAATGTTGTCGAGAACATCTAATCCTGTTTCTCCGTATTTTTCCATCTTTTTTTTAAGGCGTGTCATTGATGATTTAACAGATGTTTCGGAATAACCAGCAATAAGTCCAGCTTGTTTATAAGTCTTAACTTTTGGATCTTTGAGAGCCTCTAAAGCTCTCTTTTGTTTAAGCGTTGCCATTTGGTGTGCATTATATCAATATCTGTATAACTAATCAATAACAGTAAATATTATAATATTATTATAACACAGTTAATCCAGAGTTTTGAGTTAGATTAGAGGTTGGTGTTGGTAATAATAAGACAAAGAAAAATTATAAAGGTTCGAGGCATAAGCAAACAGGGTAAACGACTACCCTCAGTGTTTACTTGCCTGCTTGCTAATCCGTCGCTCGTCGTTGAGTTCTCGGTCTAGGCTTACAGATTATTGACGCATATCTGTTTTAAGTTGGTGCGGATCTTACGTGCCTTGCATTATAATAACAATTAGAAAACACGTCAAACATATTTATTATAATAAACGCTTATAGTAAAATTGTATTGACAATAAAATAGTTAGCATATACAATAGACGTAATGCCGAGCGTGCAGGGTAACGCAAGCAGAAATTAATCAATCGTTAGCACAAGATAGAAGTAGAGTGCTAGTTTGTAACTAACAATTGGTCGATTGGCAATGGGCGATCGCCATAAGTATCGCCTTACCCTACAAGTAATAAATAATAAATGACGGGGGTTTTATGAGTGGAGTGGTGTATTTATTAGTTTTTATTTGTTTAGCTACAACTAGCTGGGCAATGATAAAGCTAGCTAGCAGAGTGGAGTGGCTAGAATTCCAACTACACGAAATAACAAGCATAGATGTAGAAAAGGAACTAAAAAAATTAACTAAAGAACTTAGCAAAGGAGTCAACAATGTCAAACGCAGTAAATGATGTTATATTTGAAAATTTATTAGATGAATTTAGTGATCTCATCACGGAAAGTGATATATCAAACGATACTAAAGATAGAATTTTATTATTAATTGAACAAGGTGATTTTGAAAGTGCACAACAAGCACTTAGTTATGTTGCAAAGTACGCTATGAAAGGATTGCCTGTATGAGCGAATTAGAACTATTGAATAACGAGTATCTTGAAGAAGTTAAGCGAGCATATATTATTGCTGGATTGAAAGAATTAAACAGCGTTATGATACCCCGGAAACCTGAATTGATACAGGACGTAACACCTAAACGAGTGAAACATATCGAGATTATATACGAGGCATAAATGACGTACGCAGAATACTTACGACAAGAACAAACAATGGACAAGTATATTTTATTACTTATGTCGTTGGAACTGCCACTGGAAAGCAAGAAAAAACAATTAGGCGTATATCAGGTTGCAGATCTGTTAAGCATATCGCACCAGACTGTATACAATTGCCTGGAACGTAATGCAGAATTAGTAAAGGAATATATAAATGGATTCTAACGAGCCAAAAGACTATTTGATGCCTTATATTAATAAGTACCTTAAAGATAAGTCAGAAGAAGTGCGAGATTATGGAGATTATTGGTCAGCTAGTAGTGCCGGAATGTGCCAACGACTGTTGGTTTTTAGACGGCTCAAGTTACCAAAAGTGCCAGAACTTAATGATGACTTCGGAACAGCACAACGAAACTTCGGTATTGGACACGCTGTACATGGCTGGGTTCAAGGTATCACACAAGCTACTGGTATATCAGTATCACAAGAAAAAGAACTTCAGGACGAAACGTATATGATAAGAGGCCATTATGACGATGTTGTAAAGATCGACGGCAAGTATATCCTGATTGATTACAAAACAGTAAACTCTAAAGCATTTGGTTACCCTAAAAAAGAAATGGGACAGCTACATCGTATGCAACTAGGTACTTACCTAATGATGTTGCAGAAAGATCACCCAAAGCTGGTAGATGCAATGATTTACGAATTTGAGAAAGATAACGGCCGTTACCGCTTTCAAAGTACAAAGTGGGACAATGTATTGGAAAATGACGTAAAAGGCTTCTGGCGGGCTTTAAATGCGTCGTGGGGGGCATATAAAGAGTATGGAGAGATACCAGACTGTACTTGCCACCTTATCGACAATGGCTGGATGGCTAAACGTACAAAGATGGGTAAAGTGTACAATGATTATTTTTTTAACAATGAGCCGTGCAGTTTAGAATGGCTTGCAAGAAACAAGGAGAATATAAGTGTTTAAGAGAAAACCAAGCAAACAAGAACAACTTGATAATTTAGTTGATGATATTACAGAATTGTATTGGAATATTGACGATAAAATGAATGAGATAAATAACACAATTAACGATTTATTTATTTATCTTGAAGTATCGAGAGTAGATGTAGATCCAGCAACAGGTATTGGTAAAGTAGTTAGCATTAGAAAGAAAGGTAAAAAATAATGCCGGAAGATATGTTAAAGCAGTTCGAAACTGTAACAGAAATTTTAAACAACGGACAAGTTGCTAAAGAAGGACAGTACGTTGATAAAAAAACTAATCAAACTAAAACTTGGGAAAAATACCATATTCTTACCGATCAAGGACAAAGTTTATACGTGTTCGGGCCGGTACAAGTAGGCGATACTGTCGAAACTTGGGATGATCCAAAGTGGGGACATCAGGGTAAAGTTGTCAAGAAAGACAAGTTCGGTACAATTATTGACAAGCTTGATGAGATTTTAAAACTTCTTAGAAATCAGCCAACAGGCCGTGATAAATTTATTGAAGTCGCTAGTCAAATTCGCACACGGGTAGATGAAAAACGTGAGCAAGAAGCAAAACGAGAAGCCGTACAGCCAAAACCACCTGTCGATGAGTGGGGTAATACTGATGAATATTATGATGATCAACCAATCAACTTAGCAGATATTCCATTCTAATTTTTCGCCAATTAACAGATTGAAAAAATCGGTAGACAAGGAACAAACATGAAATTAGCACGTACGACATCAGTCCAACATATAGTGATTGAAAAACCACGTTGGAAACAACGAGTTATAGGCGTAGCTACATTTAGAGTAGGTCAGCATAATATGATTGAAATTACAGCTACAAAAAAAGACGGAACACGATATTACCCTGATGAGTATTACATGTCAGGAGAAAGTATTAAAAAACACGAGATTCAGACGTTACCTTCCGGGGTCAAGCTGTATCTTATACCAATTAATGAATTAGAAATTTTAGAAAGAGAGTAATTATGTTGTTATTACTAATAAGTGCGATATGGGCAGTAGTATGCGGTAGAATGGCTGAAGATCGCAACAGAGATGTATTATTAGGTTTTATAGCTGGCTTCTTTTTTGGAGTGCTATCAGTAGCTTATTATTACATTGTGGGGGACAAAGAATAATGGAAAATACTAGAAAAAAAAGTTTAACTGAATTAACAACTAAAGCACGACATGGAGAAGATTTTTACTCAAAAATTGGTGCAATTGGTGGAAGTAAAAAAGTGCCAAAAGGTTTTGCAGTAGATAGAGAACTTGCTAGTCAAGCAGGGCGTAAAGGCGGATTAAAATCACGTCGAGGTAAAGTACAATCACATAATCAATAAGGGGGGTCTTATGAAAAAGTATCTTTATATTAGTAAGCCAAGAAAAAGAAAAGGACCATTATTTGTAGATCAAAAGTATATTGAACAAGAATTTAAAGAAGTTAAGGAGTGGTATAATAGCCCTCAATACAAAAGAATGATGGAGAAGGTTGCAACACGACCTTTCTATACAAAATGAACTTAGATGAAAAGCTAGATGAGATACTTGTAAACTTTTTTAATAAAGCTGAAATAGATGTGCATAGTAAAAATAATAATAATGGAAGTGTTTTTACGAAAGCTGGAACGGAAGCTAAGGAAGCTATTAAACAACTCATAGAAGACGAAGTTGAAGAAAATAACTGGCACAGAACAATAGGAGATGAATAATGAGCCAAAAAAACGAGCATGGTGGGGGCGAGAAAGCCATGAGGGAAATAGCCGAAGCCTGTGAGCAAGAGGAAATAGAAACAGCTAATCGTAGGATTGCTGCATTTCATAAATCGGAACAGTATTTAGCTTATCTAGCCCTGCATGAAATAGATAGAATTATCCAAGCGGAAAATGATAATTGTTCACTACAACAGCTTTATGTTGCACCGCCGTTTGGAGATTTGCCATACTCAAGAGATAGATTTTCACCAAGTAATCAACAAAGGGATTGGGATAATGAAGAAAAAACCGACAGTAGCACAACTGAAGAAGAAAGCTGATTTATATTTTAGTAAATATATTAGATACAGAGATGCAACCAAAAAAGGTGGAGTTTACTACGCTCCTTGTATAACATGCGACAAACAATTACCTATTAAACAGATGCACGCTGGGCACTTTCAATCACGTAGACATAACTCAACCAGATACGATGATGAAAACGTAAATGCTCAGTGTGCCGCCTGTAACACGTATAATCAGGGTGAACAATACCGATACGCAAAAGCCCTTGATCTAAAGTTTGGAGATGGTACAGCAGATAAACTTGTGGCATTGGCTCAGGAATATCATAAATTAACAATAGAAGAATTAGAAGGCATAATTGATGAATCAAAATCCAACATCCGACACTACGAAGCTTGAAATATTTGTAACGTTTGCTAAGAAGAAAGATAGTCTAACTTTTACTCATAACAAAGAAGTTTATAAAGTTTCATTAGATGGTACTAAAATAGATATTATTAAATTAGATGAAATAATTACCAAAATTATAGTTAAAGAAGGACAGTTGCGTAAAATACGACAGGAATTAATGGGAGATTCTGCTATAATAGGAGCATAAATAAAGGAATCAATGAAGCTTTGGCTTCGGATGATGATTAAATTTACACTGTATTACGAAGATGTGAAATTAGATCCATATCGACGTAAACATTACAAAAAACCAAAGATAATCAAGAAAAGATAATTATGCGAATTGGGGTGTGTTTGCCAAGCAGGGGTTACGTTTATTCCAGAACAATGGAAGATATTTTGCGTAACACTCAGGGTAGAACAGACATCGAATTCTTTTTTTCTCACGGTCGGGGTATTCCTGATAGTGCTAATTTTATTACTAACAATGCATTAGATGCAGGCGTAGACTATATTTGGTTTGTCGAAGATGATCAGAAACTTCCTGCTGATATATTAGAACAGATGCTGGCACAAAATGAAGATGTAGTTATTTGTGATTACCCTATCGGAAGGTTTGGTAACTGCGTAAAAGTTTATCCTAATGGAACAATCCGTGCAGGTTTAGGTTGTGCATTAATTAAAGCAAGTGTATTTGAAAAGCTAGAACGGCCGTATTTTTCGGCTGATTATGAATTTGGTGTTACTACTGAAGGTATACAGCCAATGGAATTAAATCCTGATAGAGATAAAACTAAAATACATGGCAATCATGATCTTATATTTTATTATCGGCTCTGGGAAGCTAAGGTGAAATTTGTAATACACCACACCCCCGTAGGTCATTACTTTTTTATAACGCCTAAGCTTCCTAAATCTGGTAACAAAACAGGTGAATCGTACGTTTGTGAAGTATGGGAATATGGTGACATTAGAATAATCGACAGCAATGGCGATCGTTATGATGGTCCTATAATTACAGAAGAATATTCAATAGAAAATCCGGTATATACATGAAGTTTGTAGTTTATATTATTGGTTCAATATTCTATCTACCACTCTATCTATTAGAGGTATGGGTATTAAATAAGTTCAATATTCGTTAAAATATGTTATAATATATAGCTATGGAAAAACAAAAACAATTAGGATTTGAAATATTAGACATGACTATTGATGAAATAGTCGAAACGTTAGTAGCACAACGTAGAGAAGCTGAATCTCGTGAAAAAGCACAGCAAGTTGGAAGTTTTGTTATACGAGAATGTTCAGATGTCGATTGGGATCCGGATTCATTACCTCTTTATGATTGATCAATATCTCTCATTATAATTCGCATTACATATTCAGCTATGGTTTGAGGTGGATATTTTGTGTGTACAACCATAACTTCATCGCCAATATTATCGTATAAATCCTCAAATTCCTCATCACCTAATTGCTCACGTGAGAACCACCAATCACCACCTTTATCCCGGTGATCCATTACTACAATACAATCAAAGTCACTGTTGGTATCGTTAATATAAAACACGCAATTAGTTTGATTAAGCTGCTCACAAAACTCTCCTAGTTCATCTATACATTCAGCCCATACAGGCGGTTGTTCGTAATCTGGATTATTGTTTTCCCACGCTTCTTGCCAGGCCACCCCTGCATAATTTGGCAAGAACTCTCGTGATTCTCCAAATCCAAAACTAAGTTCACTCATATTTTCGAAGTTCACGTTGATGTTTTATGGTAAGTAAATAAATTACTTGATCAATAGCTTCGTCTATAGCCATATCAATTAATCCTTCTTTTTGCCATAATTGACCACCATGTTCTAATTGACCCTTTTCATACTTTTCAGTAGCTAGTTCTTCAAATTCAGATAGGATGTCATCAAGATGATCGTAGTGTCGTGCTTCCATTATTTTTCCTCATTTGGTAAATACAATTTACCGTTAAATCGAGTTTGATACCCATTGTGTGTTTGTATTGTTATTTGTTGTGTATCGAAAGGTTTATCTCCGTCTTGGTAATAAACAGCTCCGATACCTTGTTGCCAGTTTTCCCAGTTTTCTACAGGTTTGTCAGTCATTTCATCCACGCTTGAGCCGTAGCTAGGAACAGCACCATCTACACGTGCTAGGCATCCAAACGACTGAGCTATTACAAATCGTGCTCCTGAGAAGTTGTGAGCCGTTCTGGCGGCGTATTCGTGTCGATGTATATGTCCAAACAAGGTTGATGTTTCTTCTTTACCTACAATAGCTGCGGCGGTTTTGCCTGCGGGTCGGACCAAATTCCCGTGAATAGCTTTCAATCTTTCATTAATCCAGTACTGTGCTGCTGGGTAGCCTGATTTGTATTCGCACTCTATATCTGCAAGGTTAAGTAAGAATGGAATAGTAAGGACTTTATCAGTTGTACCAGCTTGTCGTACCCCGTACAGCCGTTCTGCGTATTGCATGATATATTTACTAAGCCTAAGTTCGTGATTGCCTGCCAAATAAACTATTTTAGTGTCGGGGGCGTTGGCTCGAATTTGAGCTAAAAATTGATGCACATAATCTAGGGTTGGATTAAGAGTTTGTGCAAAAGTATTCTCCTGCGAAAAACGTCCTAATTGTGGAAAATCTAGATTATCTCCGTTAAGCACTACTTGGTCTGGTTTACAGTCCTTGATTAACTGTAAAGCAATGTCTAACGCTTTTGTGTCGTGGATAGGGTCAAGCGTACCATCTTCGTATCTTCGGAAGCCAGCTTGTATGTCTGGTAATACAATAGCAAGTTTTTCAGATGTAGATTTTTTAGCTGTACTCTTGGTTGGTCGGATGATAGTTGGTTTAGCCTGTGAGATAAACATATCTTCCGTAAGCTCAGTAGATTTAGGTACATATTGTACGCTCATAAGATCAACAGTTTCAAACTCGTTGTCTTCGTTCTTCATGTACCCTTGATATAAATTAACTCGGTTTACTTTAAGTATATCGTTTGGATCAATACCACTACGCTCAAATAACTCGGCTAATTTATCGACTTCTGCTGTTTTTTTTTCAGGTTTGTTTTCCACTTCAACTACCTTTCTTGCTTTTGTTCTATATTTGTTTCTGGTTCTTCTGATAACATCCCAACTCATCCAAAAGTATTTAGCTTTCAGTTCAGCGTTGGTCATAGTCAGTAAGTTTTTTAAGTCTTGCCCTTCCCAACTGACTTTGTATGGTTGCATAATATGCCTATAACGTGGTGAATATACTCTTAATAACTGTTATTGCTGCCGATACACCTGCGACTGCTCCAGCTTTAATAGCTGTTTTTGTAAACGAGCCGTCCCATGTTGCCGTAAATGTACTAAGAAAAGCCACTGCTACTAGCCAAACATCGTGTTTAACTTGTGGTGCACTTGGTTTACCAAAACTAATTATGTCTTTAAGCTGTACCATTTAAATCTCCTTATCGTGTTTTTACTTTAATATCAAAAAAATACAGTATTGCATTCCAAACTTTTTTTACCCAGCCTGGTTTTTTGCTTGAAGGCGGTACAGGCTTGTCTACTGGCTTTAAGCTAATAGTTGATGTTGATGTCGTCTGTACAGTTATAACCGGTTTAACAGGCTCTGGTGCAGGCGTAGGCTGTGGTGTAGGCTCTGGAGTTGGTGCTGGAGTTGGTTCTGGAGCAGGTGCTGGAGCTTCTACTTTGAATCGTGGTCGCATTACCCCTGTTAGTCCACTTTGTTGTCCCCAAGTTCGGTAACCTTCAGTTACGCAAGTGTTGTATGGGTTTCCATTTTCGTTTTGGCCTGAGAATGTCGAACCATTATTGTCACTTACAATACACATGTCTACGTGTCCATAACCACCGCCCCAACTAGCACCATAAATAAATACGTCACCAGGTAATGGGAATAGCGTGTCACTGTCTGGTATGAGGTCAAAATAATCGTTGGTTTGCCAAAGATCTTTAGCACCTTCGTAATAACCAAATACTGAATATGGACTTACACCTTCAGAAATAAACTGAAAGTAAAAATTAAAGTAATCCGCACATTGACAGCCATATGCTCCGTCAAAATCTAATGGTTTACCTTCTTGACTATGTAGCCAGTCAATTGCTTGTTGTTGTGTAACCATAGTTACATCCTTTCTTATTTACTTTACTCATGGAAATGAAACAATAATGCTTATAGTAATAGGTGTACTCGCAACTACAGGTATTGTCAATACAGGATTTTGCGTAACAGAGGTAGTGACGGAAGTTTGTACGGTTGTTGGCAACGTTATAGTGCCTTGCTGTGTTACAGGTATGGATATATAGCGTAAGTCGGTAACAGGAAGTGCAATTGGACTTTGTTGAGTTACTGGTAATGCAATGGGTGATTGTTGGGTAACTGGAACGTTTATTACAGTTCCTTTAATAGGTGCAACCTTAGCTATTGATGTTTGCGTAATTGATTGCGTGTTTTGAATAGCACCTTTAGATGTTTGTGTAGTAGTTCGAAGTTCTACAATCCGGGCTATAGCTGTTTGTAAAGCAGTAAGAGTATTTTTAATTCTTGCTTTAGACGGTTGGTTGCTGGCTTCGTAGGCAAAGTAAAGCCCATAAGTCATTTCAACACCAGAAACAATAAAACTTAACGAATAAGCTGTAGGTGTAAATGATGAAACACCAAAAACTGTGGCACTAGATGATGCAACGCCTGGAACAGTACTACTAGATGCAGTTGAAAGTTGGTTACCCTGCATATTACTTGGGTAAGAAGTAACTGATATAGTTGTTCCATTGGTCATATTTAAAGCATTAAATACTAAATAGTTATTAGAACCACTAAATGTTATAGCTGGTGGTATAACTAAAGTTGTAAAGTTAGCTGATACCGCTCCAGCAGTAAGAACTTTGTAAGGTGTAGGACCAGCGTTAATTGTGTATTGAGTAGTTCGTGCAGTACCAGCTGTAGTAAGTGTAATAGAAAGTGTTGAACCTTCCGATCCATTCATTATTTTGTAAATAGCATATAAATAACTACCTCTTGAACCAATTAACGTCCAACCAGTCGGAACAGTTATTGGTTGAGTAGAAGATATGTTAATTACTACTGTTTGATTAGCTGAATATGTTGGGTAAGTTACAGTTAAAGTTGTTCCAGCTGTTGTAAGCGAACTTTGACCTGAAGCAGCAACGGTAGGAACAATCTGCACATTAGCAACAGATGGCTGTGTAGAAGTAAAAGTTTTTTGTATACGTGTTATTTCACTTTGAGTAGCAGTAAATGTTTTAGCTATACGTGTAACGGCAGATTGAGTTGTAGTAAAGGTTTTTTGTAACCGAGATACTGCAGTTTGTATTGTAGTAAGCGTAGAGGCGATTCTAGCCTTACTAGGTTGCGTTGCGGTACGAAGTTCAACTATGCGTGAAACGGCTGTCTGAACGGCTGTAATCGTCTTCTGTATGCGAGATATGCTAGTTTGTGTGGTGTATTCTTGCTCTACTATACGAGCGACAGATGGCTGTGTGGACGTAAAGGTCTTAGCAATTCTGGAAACTGATGGCTGAGTGCTAGTTTGAGTTTTAGTAATACGAGTTACTTCACTTTGTATAGTCGTAAAGCTCTTGCTTATGCGTGCTGTAGATGGTTGGTTACTTGTACGATTTATTTGTACTCTTGAAACGGACGATTGAGTTGTACTAGATGTTTTAACTATTCTAGCTTTGGAAGTCTGATTAACAGTTTCTTGTTCTATGATCCGTGCTACAGATGTCTGGTTACTACTAAAAGATTTAGCTATACGAGCTTTAGAAGTCTGTGTAGTTGTACGAGAACTTGGAGTAATGTTAGCTACAGAAGTCTGAGTTGCTGTAAAAGTTTTACTTATTCTTGCAATGCTAGGTTGTGTTGAGGTAAGAGTTTTAGATATTCTGGCTTTACTTGGTTGAGAATTTGTAAGCGTGTTAGTAATACGGGCTTTAGATGGTTCTGTACTAGTTAAGGTGTTTTGTATACGAGCTTTGCTGGGTTCAGTAGATGTAAGTGTTTTTTGTATACGAGCTTGGCTAGGTTCAGTAGAAGTAATAGATTTTTGAATACGAGCTGTTGAAGTAGTAGTAACTGTGTTTACTGTTCCAGCTGGGAAAAATGCAATACCACCAAAAACATAACCTACGGATCCTGACCAACCAATTTGAGGGTTAGCTGCACCTTTTGTTGACTGTATCTGGTAAACCATTGCTGTCTGTTTAGTTGTATCCGTAGATGCTAAAACAGTTCCAGTAGATGATGTAAATGTTTGAGAACCTGCTCCAGAAGTTCCCACTGCTGCAATAATAAGGTCTGGAGCTGTTGTAGTTCCAAGTGCAATAGTTTTTGTTGTAGCAGCACTTTGTAATCCTGAAGTAGCACCTGTTGTTAAATCCCAATAACTTCCTGCAAATTGTCCAACCTGCGAAAATGAAGCAGCAATAATGTTGACAATTTGAGTGGTACCACCGCTGGCTGTTACTGTAAGTAAATCGTTCGTGGCTATACCTGTAGTTATGTATGAATACCAAATTTCAACATCTGGACCACTAGATGAATTATATGCAGGATTAACCCAAGTGTTACTTTTTGCATCTGATACTGAGTTTACAACGTAACCACCAGATACTTTAATCACGACAACAACAAATTTACCAGCAGTGGCTGCAGCGGTAAACTTACCTGTAGCAGTAGTTCCAGAGTTGGTATTAAGTGAAGTAATTAAGGACTGTGTAAAAGTAATTGCCATTTATATTCTTTATTTTATTTCCTGTATTTTTTGTACATTCATTTTTGTTTCTGGGTCTAGATACTCATAACCAAATACTATTTTTTGTAGCATAGGGTCTGATGTTTCACCTGTCGCAAAGTTTCGTTCTATTGCGTAAGTCTTAAATCTAATAGGTTTAGCGTTGTCAGGAACTGATGTCCAGTCTATGTCTAATTTCTGTTTTGGAACATGCAAAGACAAGCGTACCATAGGGCCATGGTCGGCTTCTGGTAGCTTGTTTAAGATGTCATAAAAGGTGTTTCGCCCTTCTTCGTAGATAGACTTATCGTCTTGCTCTAGTTCACTAAGAACGAAACCATCCTTATATTCTGCTTCTATGTGGGGCATTGTATTGCTTTTCCCTGTCCGTTAGGACAATTAATTAACTTTCAGTCCAAGTGTAAGTGATAGTTTCTGAAGTTGTATCTCCAGGAGCTGCACTTGTAGTTGTCTGTAGTTGAAGTCGTAATGGGTTTACATATACACCACCAGCTGTAGTGTAAGTAGATGTACCAGTACCGACACCTGTTGAGCTTGAATTAAAGTTAGCAGTCATAGCTGAAGTTGTAACTGTTGAGTCACCGCTAGCTGTTGTTGCTGGAGTTGTGTAACTAGTCTTAACTCCACCTACTAATGTTAAACCTGTTCCAAGGCTTCCACCTGCTACGCTCATTGTGTATGAAGCTGAAGATAGTGTGTTGTATGTGCCTGCGTGTACTGCTGATTGGTACTTAGTAAAACTGTTGTTACCAGCTGTAATTGGGCTAGATGAATAAGCTGTTGTGCTGTCATCTATGTTTTTTAGGTTCATTTCAGTTCTAGAACCTGTAATTGTTGGGGTTGCTCCGTTATATTCAGACCATGATACTGTTGATGCCATTAGTTAGATCCTCCTGCTGGTTCTTTGTGCCAGCCTATTACGTTACCATTTTCGTCTTTGTCAGCGACAATAGTTTCACCGCTTGCATCGACAAATCCTTCTGGATGTCCAGATAGAATTTCAACGGAAACTACATCTTCGACAATTGTTGCATCGATAGGTTGATTATCCATAATTTTCTCCTTAACTTACTCTTGTTGTTATGTCATCTATTACTGTAAAAGTATTTGCCTGTAGCGAAATGATATTACCTGACGAATCTTTAACTTGAACGTCGTAATAATAAGTACCTTGGCTTAAACCAGATGTATCGGTATTAGCGAGTACAATCTGAGCTTGGCTTGGGTATGTCCCACCACTAGGTGTAATAAATGAACTAACTTGTTTTTTAATTGCAGCAGAAGCGTCCGTACCATCACTTGCAGGAGTTGATGAACTATTAAGAGTAAAGTAAACTGTTCCTCCCGTTAAGTTAAATGGTGTAACACCGTCTGACTGATATACAGGTATGTTTAAAATGTAGGTATTCCCACGTATTGCATTCTGTATAGCTGGAGTTTGTGAACTTACTTTCATTTTTTTACTCCTAAATGTTTATGTAATTTCTTTAAATGTTTGATGGTATCTTGATGTTTTTCAGTTTGAATTCTTTGTCCAACCATAATTATTGGAAGTAATACTAACTGTAAAAAATATCCAGAAAAAGCACTAATGATTAAGACAAGTTTTACATTATTAGTAAAAGCACCAACCATACCCATTATTCCTACAATAGCGAATAAATAGGCACAGTACATTGTTCCAACACCTTCAGTAATTTTGTCCGCTAACAAATCATTAAACTTTTTCATTTGCCACCTCTTAAAATAACGTCCCAAACGTAAATGAAAGCCGTAAAAACAGAAATGATTACACCAGCAATCCAACGAGCAGTGTTTTTAGTAATATAGTTTTGTCTAACATCGTACATCATAGATTTAAGCTCTTTGATATCTTGTTTAATTTCTTCTAAATTATCACTCATATTCTTTTGGTTTGCCTCCACTATAGCTAGTCTTTCAGTTTCACGTTGGGTCATGCTATTTTTTTCCTGCTCTTTTTTTACCTTGTGCTGAAAATGAAGCCATCTTTTTTGCTCCATACTTTTTTCTTCCAATGTATGCTGCAAGGGCAGGGGATTTGCCAGATGCTACCATCTTAGCGAATCGTCCACCACCACCCGGTTTCATACTTTTACCTTTGAAAGATTTAGCTGGCATATTACTTACCTTTTCTAACAGAAGCCATGTAGCCACTGCCGTCTTTGTTGCTTTTTCCTGCTCGTGCCATTTGAGATGTAGCTCGGTTGCTTCCGCTTCCTATTTTGCTTGAACCGCCACCACGCTTGCTAGAACCACCACGTACTGTTGGTGTAGTTCTATTAGCTTTATTGCTTCCAGCTGGGTTGCTTTTCATTGGATCGTTGTAGCTACCACCGTACATTTTTTGTACAGTTAATGAAGCACCAGTTCCTGCACCTGAGGGAGTTTTGAAACTTGAAATGCTTGATGTGCTACCATTTCGTGCCATTTTACCGTAATTATTAAGGCTTGCGAAGGTTGGGCCACCGTATGGTCCACGGCTCTTAATTCCACGTGTGAAGGTATTAATATCGTTGTGTGTGCTTATTGCGGCCGTACCGAAGTTATCGCCTGGCTTAAAGTCTTTACCTTTTTGTGCTGTTACTTTGTTTACTGATGATTGTCGTGCACCACCAGCTTTTTTTGCGTCGTAAACGTTTGGTAATGGAGCAATGTTCATTCCAATTTTACCGCCACTTGCAAATTTATTTTGTGTACTCATATTATCTCCTTATTTTGTTCTTGTTGTTGCATACTTGGATTTCATAGCTTTCCTCACCCTCAAGAGTTCCGCTTTGTGATCTTCCATATGCTGCTTGTTGTATTTAAGTGACTGCTTGAGCATTTTCTTTCCGGCCGCTATATGTCTTTTGCTCATTTTCTTATCTGATGGGGTTGCTGGCTTAACGCCTCTTTTTGCCATTTAATAACTCCTTAATTTTTTAGGTCGTTTATCTGTTTTCATTTTAATTTTTGGTGTAACTTTACCCATGACCTTTTTGGGTTTGGCTTTGTTTTCAAGTGTTAGTTTTTTGTAATCCATGTTTTTCCTTTCTTTAAAATGGTTCTATCATTAATGCTGAATTATTAGGTAAAGTGGTTACTTGTAATAAAGATGAATATGAATTAAATCCTGAATATGGGTCTACGCCATCCATGTAACAGTTATAGGTAGTTCCGCCATTAAGTCCTGTAAACACTTTTGTACCTGAACTTGACCCTGTAGATGCAGTTACATACGTTGTTCCATTATCTGTCGAAAACTTAATAGTTGAATCTGATTCATTAGTAGTACCGCTAAGTGTAAAACCAGTTGCAGTTATTGCACTTGATGTAAAAGTTTGTGGTACTGCGTATCTTTGAATGTTATCTAACGCAAATGAAGTGTTACCGACATTCATTGTTCCTAAGTAACCGTCTACCATTGAACCTGAAATTGTAATTGATTGTGTACCGTCTGAATTGTGTCCTATAGTCCACGTATTTGAAGCGATTAAATATGTACCTGGGCCAGTTCCACGACTTTGACTACCATTGTTATAATTGTAAGTACTTCCGTTTACTGTGATACTTCCAGATTCGGTAGAAACTTTTGAAACACCATTACCTAATACAAGTGAAAGATTAACAGTTACCGAACTGTTGTTAGATGGTCGGTTGGCTGTTGAACTCCAGTCTAATCGAATATATGATCCGTATAAACCAGTTCCACTTCCTGCTACACCTCCAGAAGCCATCTATTAACCCTTTCCTACGCTAAGTACATCCCATTTTGAAGTTGCTGCATTGTACTTACATCCAATGTAGTGCGTGTTGCTAATTGTTGTAGCTGTTGGAAGTGTTACTTGAATAACATTGTAAATTGCGTTCCAGCTAAGTGTTTGTGATGTTCCATTATCTCTAATACGAATAATAAGAGATTGACCATCGCTTGGTGTGCCTGTTGGGGCTGCAATTGTGGCACCAGTAGCTAATGCTGATACTATATACATGGTTGATGTAAGTGTAGGTGTAATAGTAGAACCTGATGTTGTTGATGATGGAGTTACTACTACAGCATTGTTAAAAGTAGTTGCACCGCTATGGGTAGTAGTACCAGACAGCGTAGTAGCACCAGATACAGATAAAGTACCTGTTATTGAAGTATTACCAAGACTAGGAAGCGTAGCTGTTCCAGAAACTGTAAGTGTATCTGTAGATAATCCACCCGAGTTACTCATACCACCCGTGTTTGATAGTCCTACGTGATATCCAGCTTGTGTATGTTGCGTAAGGTAAGCTGTTTGAAAATCGTTCCATAAGTTAGCTGTAATCCACATTGTAACGTTTGCACCATTATTGTGTGATTGTGCTGTGGTACCGTCTTTACCACGTAACAAGCTACCAATACCAGTTGAACTTGTAACTACACCTGTAATTACTTCTTTAAGTGAGTTTGTAGCTAATCCTGATATAGGATCAGTTGCATCAATAACTAAAGTAATAGCAGTACCCGTAGGTAATCCTGTAGTTGAAGATACAGCCATTGTTGTATCACTTGAAAGCATAGAGCTAGTCAATGCTGTTGCAAAGTTTGGTGCTGCGTTTCGTACTAAATCTGTGTTAGCTGCTGCCATATTATTCTCCTAAATAAAAAACAGGCACTCCGATTAGGGAGAACCTGTCACTCTCGACTGAGTTTTCGTTTGTTATTATATCATTTTTAAGCGTTAAAGTACACATTAGTTTAAAATCCAAGCTGTAGGATCTTGAGTTGGTATTAAGAAACCTTTAACTACAAGTTGGTTCATAGTATAGTCACCAGACAATGAATTAGTAGTTATTTCAGCTTCCCAGTTATTAAGCAGTTTAGTAATACGCACACGTTTTTTATCTGCTAATTGCGTTACTTGTAATGGAGCAGTTGTTACAGCCGAAAAAGCTACAGCACTAAATGCAAAGCTAGAAAATCCTATGTTATCTGCCGAACTACCAGCGGTATAAGTATAAGAAGCTAATTGACTAAGAGGTGAGTTTTTAGTTGTACCCGAGAACGTTAAATTTATTTGTCCTTGTGGTGATCCTAATTCCCAGTAAGCATATTGGATGTTAGCAAATTGAATGTGGTCTTGTGATACGTGAACTAAACCTGTTTGCAAATGAGTTTGAAAAGGTACACCGTTATCTCCATTAAAACTAGAGTTTATTTCAAGTAGATAATTACCAGCCGTAGGATTGCTTGGTACACCTAGTAAGTGAAGTACACCAGAGTTGTCGGTATATTTAATAAAATGATTTACACCAAAGTTAAACGCAGCCGGGTTCCAATTCTGTTTGGCCGTATCGTATACAAATATTTGGTTGTTAGTTGTACCGCCATAAGGTACCGACCAAAAGATTTTTTTGTCAAACTCTACTCCAGCTATAGCTTGATTAACACTATAAGTAATAGCTTTACAATCAGGCCGAATTACAAGACTTATCTCATTAGTTGCAAGCACGTTAAACAGCGTCTGTACGCTTCCGTTTGAATAAAAGCCCGCAGGTCCAGGTGAGTAGTAATAAACGTTCTGTAGCGTCTGTACGACGCTTCTAGGGGCTGTTGTACCAAACGATTGCATAGCTTGGACAAGATTAGGTATTGTAACTGGTATATTAGCTATAAATTGCGTGGTTAATTGACAATGCCATACTGAACCATAGCCTGAAGCTTCTGACAACAAAATAGTAGTCATAGGCGTACCTTTGCCGTCCCTAAATTGTCCTACCCAGCGTGGTGTTTCAGTTGAGCCGTATTTAATGTCTGTCCAACCACCACCAACAAAAGGTGAAAAACCTAATGAATAATTAAGTTGTGAACCAGCCCAATAAAGTCGGTTAGGGTTAGCAGGGTCACCAATAGCCCATAATCTGTTGTCTGATAATCCTACCCAGCTAAACTTTGGTGCAGCCGTAGTATCTGATATAGGAGCAACAATAAAATTGTTTACATTATGATCGCCATAATCCGTATAAGTAGTTGTACCAGTTAATGTTCCACCAATTTGAGGAACAGTATCTAAGAAATATGGTACTCCACCAGAATTTTCAGCAAGATATATATTATAACCAATAACGTTAGGATCTGTTGATACGTTCCATGTAAGGTTTATGTATGTTGAAGAAGAATAAGATGAAGTTGCTGTATTCCACCAATTAGAACGAGCAGGAATTGTGTAAGCAGTTGGAAAAGCTGTTGCTACTGTTTCTCCAGTTTTAGTTACAGCAGATACATAATAATTAAGTGCATTTTGTGTAGTAGCTGTGTTATGTGTTGTAACACCACTACCAAATCCTAAAGGTACACCACTGGGTGAATAGTTAGTTGTTGCAGGAATTGTTGGTGCGGTTACTTGTGAAAAACCTACCCAGCTAAATGGAGAAGTAGTAAGATCTACATATCCAAAATTGTCTACACCATTACTAATTAATACTTTGTTTTGAAATTGGAGCAAGTTAGTCCAAATTTGATTTCCAGATTTAACTAATGCATATTGTGCGTGCGTTGCAGCTGTAGTTCCATTGTACCCACGGGTTACTGTAAGCGTAGTAGTTCCAGCACCAGCTGTAACATACATTTGTTCGTTGTCTATAGTTAATCCGTAACCGTTAGATGATGGAAGTGATGCAGCAGTTGTAATTGAAATACTTGTAGCTGTTGTTGAAGATATAGCTGTTGCAAGCGTTGTAGTGTATTGGTTAGTTGATACAAAATGATTTGTACTTCCCGGAGTTGTAGTTGAGTTAGTTACAGTAGTCCATGATCCACCATCTTTTGAATATTTAAGAATACCATTGTCTACTATCATTAAGTAATTAACAGCAGCACCAGTGGTTGTGTTAAACGTCGTACAGTCAGTTCCACCTGTTACTGGTCCAGTATAAGCAGCACCATAATTCTTTGATCCCCAACGGGTAGTCCATACACCGTCTTGCGACATCATCATATTTTTAGCTTGAACTACAGAACCAAGTGGAAGTCGGTCTTCATTTACAAATGAAATAACACCCGGTCGCCAGCTAATAGGATTACCTTGACCACCAATAACTTGCTCATAACGTTTGATGTTACTTTGTTTAATTTTAGTTGTTTTACTGGGCATTTATCCTCCTACGCGTAACCGGTACCATTGTTGGTCCAGAATCCGCTATTCATTCTATTAGGTAGGTAAGTACTGTAACCAATAAGAGCATCAACATCTTTAACATAGTCATCTTGGAAGTTAGCACTCATCTCTTGTGCCATACGCATGTTGAGAAGTGAGTAGTTAGCCTTGTCTTCCATAATCTGGTAAAGGGTAGTATTAAAGTTATTAGCAGATACCTGTGCAGATACTTTGTAAATAATAAAGTTAGGGTCGCTCATTTCAGGAGTGTCGTTTGGATTTTGAAGAGCACCTGAACTTGTTACGTCAGGAATGTTAGCAAACTTGTAATAACGAAAAGAGATTGTAGCACCTATTTCAGCAGAACCAGCTTGTGGCCACCAGCCCATTATTAAGTTATAACCTGATACCGGGTTACCACTAATATAAAACTCTGGAAGTGAGTTACGTGGGTTAAGAGCCATTTCATTAAGTTTTTTAAGTCTAAATGCACGTACGTTTGGTGCAGAATTAGTTGAAGATGGATACGTTATGTTTATTGTACCGTCAAACATAAATTTAAAGTCACCTGGAAGCGGTATTGTTATCGGAGTAGTAGTAGTGGAAGGTGTAGCTGTAATAGTGTAATAAGCAGGCTGATATACCCATAACTCATCCCATAATACACCACGTTCGTTTTCCCATGTAGGAATAGCAAGAGAACGAATCATACCAACGTATATATTGTATTCTTGTGAACCTACTACTGGTGCCGTAGGATCATTAAGTGTCTGTAACTGAATGGCATTGATGATGTTTTGGTAACTCATCGGACTCGTATTTGCCATGTATTTCCTTTCTTAATAAAAAAAACACTCCAACAAGGGAGTGCTTCAGCTCTGCTGTGAGCAATCAACTGTATTATAACATTTTTACAGTTAAAATCCTACCCTTTTATTTTAATAGAACGTTGTTTAGCAAGACGTACAGGCCGTGATTTAGGTGCTTTTTTTAAACGAACTTTAATGCTTTTAGCTTTTTTAGCTCGATAAACAATAGGTTTAATTCTACGTGTACCACTTCCCGGTACTGTAGTGCCAGAAGGAAATCCACCATTTTGCATAATTTGATATACACCCGTTGATGCATCTTTACCAATATCATAACGACCCAAATTAGATACATCTTTTAAGAATGTTTGTCCTTGCTTAGATTCTGCATTTACATTTTGACCAATTGTTTGATTAGGAAATTGTGGATTAACGTATTTAAATTGTGAACCAAGGTTAGTTACTTCCCATAGATTAACATCAGTAAGATATTGCCGTAATTTTGCATTGTTATTAATTAAATTAGCTCTGGCAGCTTTAGATGCTGTATCTGCACCTTGAGGCATTGAATCTAATATTTTTTGTATTTCTGAACTAGCTTGCGGATAACCTTGTAATTGTGGTTGACCACGTTGTTTTGCAACAGCAGCAGAATGTACGGCTAATTGATCAAATACTGTGTTAAGAACAGCTTTATTAGCTTTAAAATAATTTGCAGCTTCTACTGGGTCTGATTGTGCTAATTGTTGGTAATTAGTTACAATTTGTTGGCTAGCTTGAGATATATTTAATTGATCAACTGGGTCAGGTGTTGATGGATGTTTTGTCCAATAATCATCAATAGCATTTTGTGTCCATCCTAAATTTTGTAAATAATTAGTAACATTAGCTTGATAGTTTTGTGAATATTTACCTAAATCAGCTTGATAAGCAGCAAGCCACCCATTAGCACCACCATTTGCTTGCATTAAAAGAGCTTTAGCAGCTGGGTCTTGATTTAATCTATATTCAATTGCTACTAATGCTTTATCAGCGTTTTGATTACCAGCAAAATCTGTACCTGTACCTTCAAGTTTGTATAAAGGGTTTGTAGGATAATTAGGAGTAGATGTTGCTAATTCTTTATCAGCGTAAAATATTGCACCAAGCTTAGGTGATGTACCACTTGTATCAAGTTCCGTTTCATATTTTTTATCACCTGAATATGCATCAAATGGAGTTGCAATTTTATTACCATATATATCTGTAAGATTAGTTGGATGTAGATAATTAAATTCATTTAGTAAAGCTTGTGCAGCATTTTTGTCTGTGCCTTCTTGTCCGGGATATTGACCATTTAATAGTTTGTTTTTTACATTTTGATTATTTTGTGCAATAGCAGCATTTTGTTGTGCTTGTGGATCATTAGGATCTACTTTAAGCCGTAAACCAAGTTGTTGTTCAAATGATTGTGCAATTGACGGGTTATTAATATTATTATTTACATTTAAGAAACCTTGTGCCGCCATTGGTATAAATGAATTTTCAGCAGCATATTTAGCTCTATCTACAAAACTTTGACCCGGTTGTTGGATAGTTTGGTTATTATAGTTTTTATTTGTAATTAATTGATTAGCAAAGTTTATTATTGGAGCTGTACGACTAGCAAGAAATTGACTAGGATTTTTAATTAAATTAAATACTAAAGTTAATGGATCGGCCGGTAAATCAAATTGTTGTTTTTCACCCTTTTGATTTTTACCTGAAATTTTAATATTAGGACTTGTATCTTTACCAGTTAAACCTACTTCTTGTTGTAGTTCATCTTTAGTAGGTTTGCGACCTAATATAATTGTGGTAATTGTAACTGCCAGTGCAGCTTCTAATGCTCTTTTACCTATTACAAAACCACGAGCCGCACCACCAGGAGTAAATTTACTAATTAATGGTCCTTTTCCACCACCACCACCGCCACCACCAGCACCACCACCGCCTCCACCACCGTCACCACCATCTCTTCCAAGTCCACGTGCAAATTTTGGTAATTCACGACCAGCAATATTACGTGGGAAAAACGCATCTCTAAATAATGTAAGGTTTGCTCTAAGGTAATTAGGTGCAAGAGAAAAAATACTTATTATTCTTTGTATATCTTTATTAAAACCTTGTATTATAGGGTTAATACGGCCTGCTGCAGCTGCGTTATAAACTTTTCCGAGTTCTATACCGTCTTTACTATAAGGATTGATTACATGGATTTTATTGTCTAATGCTGCATCTGCCATTTTAAGTAGCATTGAAGTTTCATAACGTTCAAGTGTAGTATTATATTTAATAACTATACCCATAGCTCGCATTTGGTCTAATTTACCTGATTGCCTATATTCATCTAAATGGTTAAAAAATCCTTCTTTGGTTTCTATAATTGATTTAAGTCCACTAAGTATTTCTTTTTGTCCTTGTATAGCATGACCTGTAATAGCATTTAAGCCTTCTACTCCATACCCAAGGTTAAAATAGTGATACGGACTTAATAACCATTCAACACCTTTAGCTATATTGCCAGCTTTTTCTACGCTTTTTATTGCTATAGCACCAACACCTTTAATTGGTATTCTTGATTCTTTAAAATAATTTAAAAATGGTTTTATATCATCAGATACAAAAAATTTGTTCTTATTTAATTGTGTAAAATCTTTTCCATTTATTGTGGCATAAGGATCTAACGATACATGTTCAGGGACATGAGCTTGTAAAGATTCACGCAAAAGATTAGATTGCATTTGAATACTATTATTTTTTAAGTTTAATTTAAGATCTTCAATAACATCTTTATTTAGTGGTTTTAAAATACCACCGCTTTTTTCGTAAGCATCTGTGTAATCATTGTATTTACGTTGATACATTCTGCTAGTCCATCTATCAAATCCGGGTTCTACTTTGTCGGGTGAATAACCAACTTTACCATTGCTTAATTCAAATCTATCTTTTTGTGGTACACCTAATTTATCTAATTGTTCTTTATCAGCTTGAAAATATAACGGTGCAGTATTGCCATCATTACGTTTTAATTCCATTCGACCAGAAATACGTTTAACAGCTAAGTTATGATCCATGTAATCAATAATGTCGTTTTTAAGCTCATCAAATAATTCTGGATCATCTAATTTACCTTTAGGTATTAAATTACCATTAACGGCGTCGGATAATAATTCTCTATCGTTTTTAGATAATTTTTTAGCTTTATTTTCTATTGCGTTAAGTAAATCTTCTAAATCATTGTAATGACCGACAGCTTCGGCAATAGCAGTTTTAGTTCTATATTCTAATGGTTGTTCATAATCAGCGTGCCATTGAGGCTGGTACTTTGTTTGTTGTGCCGGATCATTTACATCAGGCCGTCTATTTTCTTGTGATACATCAGATATAATTTTTTTAACTGGTTCTTCAGTAGGTAAATTATCTTCAATAACTGCATTTTTAATTGTAGCTTCATAGTCTTTGCGAATATCATAAGCATCTAATTCTTCTTTAGGTATTTCAGGATTTTTATTTTCAAAATCGTTACGAGCTTGACTTTCATAAGTTGTGTCAGATTTTAATTTTCCAGTTTCAAGTTCTTTTAATTCTTTGGCACGTAATTCAATCATTTTGTCAATATTGCGGTTAGCAGCTATTATTGATGATAAACGTTCCATTGCTTTTGATTGTTCATGTCGTTTTAATGCAGTTTCTTGTTCTAGATTAGGTTGAGTTCTATAACTTACATTTGAATCAGGACGTTTTGTATATTCCTGTTGCATTTCGCCATTATAATCAGTTGGCTTTATATCTGTTCCATTATCTTTAAGGTTTTGCAAATCCGTCATGCGTTTTTCATTATTAAGCATATCTGGATGATCTTCAGGTAAACCTTGATCCATCATACGTGCTCTATTAATAGTTGTACGTTCTAATTCATTATCAATATTAGGTGTTTCTATTCGTGGGACTGGGGTGTCAGTTTGATTGTAGATATCGGTATCATTTTCTTTGGCATTTTTTAATAACGTTTTTATATCACTAAGTGCTGTTGCTTGTGCTACTGTTCTTTTATTTAAAGGTATAGAAGATAATTCATTATGTTCATCAATTAAATCAAACATTTGTTTTTCGCTTAAATTGACGTTATTGCCTTTAAAATCTGTCGAAATATATCCAGAAGATGAAGGCTTTTCTAGAGGTTGTGTTTGTTCTAATTCACCTAAACGGTCATCAATTTTTTGAATATGTTGAGCTGTTTGAGATAAATTATCAATTCTATTTGGGTCATCAACTGCTAGTTTAAGTGCGTCATGATTATTTTTTTCAATATTAAGTTTATTTAATTCATCAGCAGATTGTTTAATAGGAATATCATTATTTGCTATTTTATCAAATGTATTATTTTTAATTGAATTTTCAATATTAGATGTAGTAGGAGCTGGTACAATTTTTTTTGCTACATTTGCTGCTTCTTCAGCTGCGGATTGTTTAGCTATATCACCAACACCACCACCTGTAGAACCCAAAGCTATATTTGTTGAATATGCGGCAAGTTTTTGTAATCCTTCTTTACTAATAATTAATTTACCTTGCGAATTACGTGTAACATCATTTCCAGTTGGCATTTGGGCACCACCACCGAAATTTTGTATACCTTTTATTATTTCAATTCTGGCATTGGTTGCGGCTTGTTTATTATTTGTTAAATTAGCAGTTGCAAGTTTAATATCACCAGTTACAATGTTATGCGTAACACCTTCGTAAAGATTTTTTACTGAATTAACAACAGTATCAGAAACATTTTTTCCATAAGAAACTATATCTTTACCTATTCTATTAAGACCCCAACCCTGAGGTTGAGCTGGTTGAGGTTGTTGTGTGTCTTGTGATGGTGTAGGTATAGATATTGATGAAGGTGCTTGAGCAGGAGCAATACTAAGATTTTGTTGAGGTAATGGAGCAACACTTATATCGCTAGGTGGTATAGGTATTGGTTTTAGAGTAGCAGTTGATGGTGGAGCTAAACTAATAGTTTGTTGTGCAGGTTGAGCAATACTAATAGGCGTTTGTGGCACATTAGGAATAACACTAATAGATTGTGGGGTTTCATCTTTAACCTTTAATGGACCCATTTAATTCTCCTAACGGTTTAGTATTTGTGATAGACCTTGAGTACTACCTTGTAAATTTGGTGAAGGTAATGGAAGAGTAGCCCCGGGTGTTGTAGGTGCTGTAGCCATTGGAGCGTTTGCAGTTACTTGATTACCTGAATTAATTGAATTTGTATAAGCTGTTGTAGCAGCGTTTACATTGTCGTTCAAACTTTGTAAATCAGCTAATGTAGTAGCATCTAATGCTTGTTTAGTGTAATAAATTTGATCTCGTGCTTGAGAACCTACTGCTGTTGAAAGTTGATTTTGAAGATTTATTATGTTATTTTGGTATGTTTGTGTAATATTATCTAATGTTTGTTTTTTCTGTGTTCCAATAACCTGTTGTACATCTACACCATTTTTAAGGTCGGCATCAATTTGAGCTTGTAAATTTTGATTGTTTACTGCTGTATTAAGATTAATTGAAGATTGTTCTTTAGCTTGTTCTTTGCCATAGGCATATTCACCCATTTGTACAGCACTTGAACTACCAGCTCCCGTGTTACCTAATGCATTTTGAAAACCTTGATTTTGACCTCTAATTGAATCAGCAAGTTGTGCAAGTGAAAGTTGTTTTAAAGCGGTATTGCCTGCTTGTTGTTGTCCTAAAACATTTACTTGACCTTGTGTTGTATCTGCACTTTGTTGAGATAATGCACTATAATAAGCGTTTGTATCACCTACGTTTTGTGCATAATTTGCTGGACCTGAAACCATTAATTGATTAATGTAATTTTTAATTGGGTTAGAATAGGTAGTTTTAATAGCTTCCGATAATTGAGCTGTTGCTAAAGGGTCTAAACCTGTTGATGTACCGCTTGTAACTGCTGTATTAATATTTCCTGCGTTTGGATTGTTATTGGGATCTGTAGCCGTGTTTTGTCCCGGAGGAGTTAGTTGAACATCTGTTGCATTTGAACCTTGTATTAACCCTGCTGGATAATTAGTTACACCAAGTGTATTGCCTTGTAATGCGTTACTCATTCCTGCACCTGCTTGTGGATTGCTTGCACCATATTGTGGATTGCCTGCACCTCCTTGTAAATCCATAAAAATCTCCTATTTAAAAAAGAGTCATACCTAAAAGAAGGCACAACTCTTTGATTTCAAAGTCATTGATTACATACATTATATCAGAAAAGAAGCTTTATATCAACTAAACTTCCAGTCCCTATCAACTTTTTGAGCAATTTCACCTAGTTTTTCTATTTTATCTTTATCACCATTAATAACAGCAGCTTTCATTTGTTCTCGTAGCTTTTGAATAGCCGGTGAACGTTGCTGTAAATTAATAGCGTAAATAATATCGTTTGCACGACGTTTTTCTAATTCAGATGTATTAGGATCAGAAAGTTTTTTTTGCATTTTTAAATAATCAGCTTGTCGAGAAGCATCTAACTTACGTGGATCCATATTACGATCCTTCTGCAAATGAATAACCGAGGTCTTTAAGCCTGCGTGTTACGTCCATAGGTTCCCAGTTAAGGATTTCAGCTATTTGGTCTATGTTTGCATCACGTGCTTCATAATGTTTTTTAATAAAACCATCGATTTGATTATCTACACCTTTAACAGTACTTAAATCTTCAGTATCAATTTCTTCATAAAGTTCATCAAGACTTTTTTGTTTAGCAATAATTCCGTGTACAGGTACTTTTTCTTCTGTAAGTGGAACCATTATGCCTGCATCTGTTGATGCTGGTGTTGCCGGTTTGCTTGCCATTATTTTCTCCTTATTTAATTAAAAGAAGGTAGAAGCGATAAAACTCCTACCTCCTATGACTTTATTCTGTTTATCTATTAAGAAATAGATGCACCAGATATAACGTCGATGACCCATGATGAGTTCAAAGTCTTTGCAGCGAACTGACCAGCCCATGAAATGGTGTGGTATCGTTCTGCAGCATTGGCTGAATCTGCACCTGTGACAATGTAGAGCTTTGGAGCGTCTAATTGATTGTCGTATACACCAAATGCTTCTCGTCCGTGGATGAAGTTGTGGTATTGAGTTGTAGGAGTAGCAGTTTGAGTAGTAGTCTGACCTTGGTTAGATACTAGGAAACGTACACCATACAAAGCACCAATTTCACCAGCGTAAAGAGCTTGTACATTTGAGTATGCTGCTGCGTTCTGCCAAGTACTTGTAAGGATTAGGTCGTATTCTGACTGAGGTTGAATCTTACCGATCCAGCCAAAAGTACCATCATACATTAAAGCCTTATTTTCTTTGAGAGTTGCAACGGCTTGAGCAATATATTGAGCTTGCATCGTAGCATTGGTGTTAGCAGTAGAAGTTGGGATTGTAAGAGCAGTATTACCTGCATACAATGCGTTTCTTACTAGTGCGTCTAAAGTTTCACCCATGTTCTGAGCAACAACGTCAATTTTTTCTTTGTCGCGGTCATCAATGTCTACAGTACCCAAGAGTCGAGTAACTTGAATTGAGTTACCATATTCCTGAAGAGTAACAGTAACCTGAGTATCAGTTAGAGTAACTAATGTTGGGTTTGTTCCTTCAGTAAGTGGAGTTACGGCTGTAGCAAGTGGTGAGAAGCGGTTAAAGATAACTTGCTTTCCAGCGTTGCCTTCTAAAGCTCGTAACTGAGCACCTTCTTGGTGTACTAACATAGCACGTGCACGTTCTAGGAACCTTCGTTCGTAGTAAACGGCTACTTCAGCTGATAGACCACCAGGGTTTAAACTGGAGTCATAAGCAGCGGTTGTATTCTGTGTTGTATTTGCCATTGAATTTTATGCCTTTGTTTTTAACGACGATTCATTACGAACCAGTCCTCCATCTCTTTGGAACTCATTTCGTTAAACGATTTCTGTATTTTTACAGTAGCGTTTGGACGATTAGCAGATTTCCCTTTTGATGCTGATTCTGAATTTGTCGCTCCTTGCGGATTTGTATTTGATAACGAGTCCAATACCCGAGTTAAAGGCTGTAGGAATTTCGTAAAGCTATATGTAGGGTCTTTGGCATATATGTCACCGTAAGATTCGGTAATTTCATGAACCAAGTCTTCATCATAATCATCGCTATTTGGATTAAGGACTGAATATTTGGTTTCAGCTTTTTCAATTTCTTGAGCCCGTTTCTCAGATGCTTGTTGTCGAGTTAAGTTAGATTCCAAAACCTTTGCGGTTGTTTGCATTTTCAGGTCTACTATTTGACTAGCGGCGTTGATTATATCCTGCTTAATTTGGTCAGGAGTAATCTCGCTCATCTGTGAATAGTCAGGCAACTGAACACTTGATGGACTAACTTGGTTGTTAGACAAGACATCGGATAATGAACTGGGTTGCTGTAAAGCACTTTCTAGTTCCCTAATCTTAGTTGTTAATTCGCTAATTCGCCTCTCTGCACGAGAAGGTCGTTGTCGAGCCCCATCACTACTATTTGCACCGTTACTCTCATCACTAGAGTCGGAATTACCATTATCCTGATCAATACCGCTATCGACATTGGCGTTAGATCGTTGTAGTGCTTCGGCACCTGCGTTCGAGTTTACATCTGATGACGAATCTGATGTTCCACCTGCAGTGGTGGTGTTTTGCGTCATTTGTGAATCAGCCATGGCTGCTCCTTTCTTACACACTTGTTAAGGCTCGTGCGTCGCCTGGGGGTGATGTCCCCCAACGCCTGCTCATCTATTTGGGACGAACAGGAGTTGAAGGGCATTACCTATCTTTTACAATAGGATCTCCGTTCTGCTTAACACCAACAAGCATCTTATCCATCCCGACAAAAGCAAGCGTATGCTGGTGGTCGCAGCTTCTACATATAAGATATGGCCCTTGTTGGATTGGCGAATGATAAACACCGGAAGCACTTTTCTCAGATAGTTGTTTATTGATTTTGGTAAAGTCAGGGAATTGTACAGGTTGAGCATTTAGTATTTCCTCCTTAAATTCCTTGTTGTCGTTTTCCATTCTTAATCTTCTCCTCTACTTGAGCGACTGCTGTTTCTACGGTTAAGATAATCTTTTCTAGCTCATCAGCTATTGCATTAGTAGTGATAGTAAGACGGCCAATTTCTTCAAGTGATTTGTTAGGTATTGCAGCCTGTAATGGTTTGCCAGAACGGTATGAATTAATGGTTGCTTCAAAGTCTTTTTTAATTAATTCCCATCCTGCGTGTGAAGCAAGTGAAGCATAGGTATTAATTATTTCTTCTTCTTGTGCAACAAAATTATCATCTTCTTCAATATGTGGTTCTTGGTATAGGGCTTCATCAAAATTAACTTTCATGTTACCCCGTATTGCTGATTGTCCTCGATTCATAGCTGACTATTCCTTATCTTTGCCATTGCTTGTGCTATTTCTGGATCACCAATGCTCATAGGGCCTTGTGGCTGACCCATAGGTTGTCCCTGAGCCATAGGTTGTCCCTGAGCCATTTGTGGGGGCATAGGAGCAGCGTTTGGTGCTGGAGCTGGTACTTGACCCATTTGCGGTTGTACTGGCTGTTGTGGAGCTTGCATTCCGTTCTTAGCGTTTTGTAATGCAATCTTAGATTGTGTTTCCATTTGCATCTTAGCTTGTTGGTATTGCAAAAAGTCGTTTGGATCTATGTTAATGCCGGCTTGTTGAGCCATTTGTGCTGCACCAGATGGTGGTAAGTCTTTAATATTAATGTTTTCACGTAGACTTTCTTGTGGTCCTTGCTGTTGTCCTTGTTGTCCGGGCATTCCGGGCTGTCCGGGTTGTTGTTGAGGTAGTGGTTTAAGCAAAAGTTTAGTATCTCTTATACCACCAGTCATAAATAGTTCTTTGTAGTACTCGCCATAATCAAACATTAGTCCAGCTTGTTGTAATTGTGCGTCCATAATGCCAGGATTTGCCATTAATGTGTTGTGAATCTCAAGCAGTTGGGCGTGTTTTTCGTCCATATTTTGTTTGTAAGTAGATTTAGCTTTAATTTTGTAGACATAGCCCTTTTCGTTCTTAATTCGGCTAGGTTTAATAGTAATTTTGGCACTTTTACCATTCTTAGAGAGCTTAATTGCGTCCTGAATGTCGGGATACGTGGCTGCAATCTGGCCAATTTCTTCGTTAAACATAAATATTTCAATAGGATTGTCGTGTTCTATATTGTTTACAAGGTCAATCATGCCGTTAAACAGCTCTTCGATAGCTTTGTCCATAAAATTGGTGTCTATTTCATCACGTGTGGATTGACTAGCATTCTGAGCTTGAATAGCTTGTGGAGTTTTACCTTGTGTTGGTGTGTTAGATTCAGCACTAGCTCGTGTAGTAGTTTGACCTGTAATGTTACTCATTATGCCTTGAAGCATTTGGAATGTAAGGTTGTTGTTGCCGTCTACATCTGGGAATTGGTGGTGACTAATGTCGTTAGGGTTAGATACAAGCCATTTAGCACCCGGTTGGAAGCGTACAGATGGCATTACAACATTACCGTTAAGTACTTTAATTGGTGGGTAAGTTCTAAGCTTTATACCATCTACAAGAAGGTTTGTAACAGTATCAATAGCGTACTGAGCGTATCGTCCTTTTTCCATGTCACCAAGTCCAATAACTGAATCAAGTGTTGGCATAGCGTATTTAAGAACAATAGGAATCTTGCCGTTTTTGTGTGGGTTAGGTATGTTACGGATTACGATGTTACCAAAGTCAGGTAGAAAGTCTATCCAACGTCCATCTTCACCAGCTTCGTATTTAGTAACTACTTCAATTTCACCAGTATCGGTAAAAACAGTTCGCCTTCGGAATGTCCACATTGGGTTGTGTCGCAAGTAATCATCATAGCTAGTTGGTCGTGTCTTACCTTGTTTAGTTCGTTCTAGCACTTGAGCTATGGCGTCAAGGTCGTAATCATTAACTTCATTTTCTACAAGATCTTCAAGGTAATCTCGACTAATGTAATTAGACACAAACGCAAAATCACAGTTGTGCATAGAGTATCGTCCCTGTTGTGGAAAGAAGTTTCTAATAGGCACTAACCAGCAATCTGGTCCGGTGTAATTTTGAGTGTATGTCCAGTCGTAGCACATTGGCATCGTACCGTAAACATTTGAATACATATCCCATAGGAATAGTTTAGTTTCTAAATCATATTGGTATGTTGCATTTGGATAGATCCACTTGTGTAAAAGCAGGTCCATTAATTGCCCTTTACCTTGGTCTTGTAACCCATAGGATTGAACTGTACCGTGTGGCAAATTGGCCATTACACGCCCAGCACGTTCTATAACAATGGTAGATAAGCTACCTTCACTAAGTCTAATTTTAGAGTTATCAGGGGTTCTGCCTTGGACAAATAGTAAATCTTCGTATTCATCCCAGTCGAGGGACATGTAACGAAGTGCTTGTTGGGCTACTTGGAATTGAGATGCTAACATTCCTCGAAGTTGAGGGTCACCGCCAATAACATTGTCGGACTCTTCAAGGTTTTGCATGCGGGTGTCATAGTCGGCACCCTTGCGGTTTTTTATCTCATTGAGAAGTCTAGGTTGTTTCTTATCCAAAGCAAAATACTCCCTTAATTAGGAGTACCTGCTTTGCCTAGGCTCAGTACTGGTATGTATTATAACAATTTGTTGGTGTATTCGTCAAGTAAAATGTGTGATATGTGACCTTTGTTATACGTGAGTGTAAACGTACGTGCACCAGTAAAGTTATTCTTTTCGGTAGTTTCCATTTCCTGTGCAACTGACAACTTGGCTATTTCATCTGTTGGGTATTTCTTTTTAATAGACTTGCTAAGAATAATTACTTTAGGTTGGCCTTCCATGTATTTAATTTCAAGTAAGCTGTGCCCAAACTGTACTTCTTCGCCGTGGTCTATAAGTTCTTTACCAACTTCAGCCCACATTTTCCAAAAATCATCGTGATGCATTAAATCGCCTTATTTGATCTTCCATTTCCATGTTGTTTCTAATAAGTTCGCGATAACATTGTTTAATAGCATCTACAGTTCCGGCACAAGATCCGGCAAACGTTCCTACTTTTATTCCTACACCACCATCATTAGATACGACAACATTGTCAGCTTTAGGACAAAGTTTTTTAATATCCTCTATAGTCATATACCCTCCTATCTATAGAATCCGTTTTTATCAAAGCCATCGACAGTTGTACCGTTGTCAGCATGGCGGTTAAATCTACTTGTTGATTGTTGATTGTATGAATCGAATCCTGAACGTGCATATTCAGGAATATCGTCATACGTTGCATTATTACTAGTTATTTGGTTTTGTTTAACAGATACTGCAAGGTAGCGAAAAGCATCAGCCCCGTTAGAACTCCAATCATGAAGTGGTTTATTATCATACACCCTCGTTTCTTCGTTATACTTTCTATGGTAATTTTTTAAGCAAGCTATGCCTATTTCACATTTCTTTTTATCAAAATAACATCGTTGAAGTAATATTCTTGTTGCATTAATACCATCTTCAATTTTAAGTTTAGGTGCTACACGGAAATTTATTCCGAGATTACGAGCTGTTTCTACACGA
>Ga0007828_1000051_pt1 | contig 35990 bp, 55 predicted proteins | sample CryBogCBE16Oct07_FD_71232 | JGI IMG/M metagenome (GOLD analysis project Ga0007828, IMG submission 71232) | Freshwater microbial communities from Crystal Bog, Wisconsin, USA - CBE16Oct07 | ecosystem: Environmental > Aquatic > Freshwater > Lake | place: Crystal Bog, Wisconsin, USA | collected...
GGGGTTAACCCCTAGATCCAGATTGTCGGGCAATAAGGACAAAGCCAATTCAGAAATTGGTGATTTGCTTAGAGGGCCAAAATCAGCATGAGTTGGCAAGATGGTATTTTGTATGCCATATCAGTGGCAAAGGGTGAAATCAACGTATGTAATGATGTGCGGTTAGCATGTCAGAGATTCATCAACCATTATGAAAATAAAGAATGGGAATGGGTTTTTGATGAAGATTATCCAGATCATGTTTTGAAATTTGCATCAACTTTAAAGCATACCAAAGGGCCAGATGCAGGGAAGCCAGTAATCCTTGAACCATTCCAGATTTTTTTCATTTGTGCCATTTATGGGTTCAGAAAAAAAAAGGATCGCAATATTCGGATGGTTACAGATGTAATTTTGTACATTCCCAGAAAAGCAGGAAAATCCACATTGACTGCGGTAATTGGGTTGTATGAATTGCAATTCGGTGAGGTTGGCGCAGAGGTTTTTACACTGGCAACCAATCGGGAACAGGCCACCATTGTTTTTGATTCTGCCAAGGGATTTGTTGAAAATATGCCGCAAGAGTTGGCAGATCGGTTTGATACATCCAAATATGAGATTAAAAAAACAGGCGATTCACAAAGTATGTTTCGAGCACTAAGCCGAGACACCAAAAAGACAGGGGACGGAAAAAACCCAAGTTGCGTGATTATTGATGAGGCCGCACAAATTGTGGATCGAAACTCAATTGAGGTTTTACATTCAGGAATGGTTGCCAGGCAAAACCCATTGCGAATTTACATTACTACTGCATCATTTACCAAAGATACTAAATTTTACGAAGATCTTTCAATGTTGAAATCAATGTTGACAGGCGAGGCAACAGACAATCCAAGGTGGTTTGGTTTGTTGTATGCACTAGATCCGAAAGATGATTGGCGTGATCCAACTACATGGGCAAAGGCAAATCCGATGCATGGGATCAGTGTTTTTGAGGAGGCCATTGCGCAAAGGGCGGAGGAAGCCAAGCATAAACCTGCGGTATTGAATGAGTTTCTTTGCAAAACCCTAAACATATTTGTATCAGCACAATCTGCCTGGTTGGATCGGGATTATTGGGATAAATCAATGGTTACTGAACCAGATACCAGGACACCAGAGGCAGTTTTTATTGGTTTCGATTTGGCGGCCACCAGGGATTTAAATGCGGTTTGCACCTTAAAAAGATATGGGGAATTGGATTATTTTGCGGAATTTCAGTTTTTTTTGCCCGAGGAAGGGTACAAATTGATTCCCAAACATTACCTAGATATTTTTAGGGTTGCAGTTAATTCTGGAATTTTGAAGATTACCGAAGGCAACGTAATGGATGATCGGGAGATCAGCGAATACATCAAGGCACAGGCCACCAAGTATGATGTAAAAGAAGTGGGTTATGATGCATACAATGCCGCCAGTTTGGTTGCCAGATTGCACGATTCAGGCATACCAGTTAAAAAAGTAGGGCAAGGAATGGGCGTTTTGTCCAATCCATCAAAATATGTGGAAAAGTTAATTTTGAACCATCAGATCAAACATGATGGAAACCCTTTTGTTGGTTGGCAATTGGGCAACTGCGAAATATACGAAGATGTTAACGGAAATATCAAAGTGCGTAAAAATGAGGCAGACAAAGCGGCAAAAGTGGATGGTATTATTGCAATGATTATTGCCTCACATTGTAGTTTGGATAATCCATATGTATCAAGTTCATTTGGATTCCGCACGTTTTAATGATAATATGTGAACAAAATAGGGGAAAAACGTGGGAATATTAGACATTTTCAAAAGAAAAACCAATAAAGAAAACAATACTTTATTTGGTCAGACCATGTTGGGCAACCAGATTGTTCGACAGAATCAAAATGGGCAACAGGGTTCAGCGTTTCAACTTTTATATGTAACTACATCAAGCACCACAAATGCAGGTCGTATTGTGGATATGTCGGTTATGTCTCGCAATTCAACCATAATGAGTTGCGTAGGCGTTAAGGCTAGAGCATTGGCGCAGTGTAGTATTGACGTAATGTACAAATTGGATGATGGCACTTTTGAAAGTGCAATGAAATCCGAAACCATTGGCGCAAGGGATAAAAACAAAGCCAGGCAAGTTTTAAATCTTTTAAGAGAACCAAATAATTTCCAAAGCCAATACGAATTTTGGTCACAATTTGTTTTGTGGTTTGATCTTGCAGGTGAAGTTTTCACCCTGCTATATCGTAAGGATCAGAAAGATCCAAATCAAACCCCAATGGAAATGTACATATTAGATTCAACGCTAATTACAGTACAAATGACCCCAATGCGTTATCCAACGTACAGGTTGAGCACACCAACATACGGATTTAACAAAGATGAACCATTGGCGGCACATCAAGTTGTTCATGTGACTGAGCAAGCATGGCAAGGGTCAGCAGGTTTTAACAAAGGTATTTTGGCAACTGAGTTGGTTGCACTGGATACAGATATTGATTTGTATGCCAATTATGTTATGCAAAATGGCGCAAAGCCAAGTGGAATGTTTACAACCGATCAGGTCATTCCAGATGGGAAATACAAAGAAATTGCCGCCAGGCTAAAAGAAGCATGGAGTTCAATGACAGGATCGAGGCCAACAGATCTGAGCAAGCCAGGCCAATCCATCATGCTAGATCAGGGCATGAAGTATGAACCAGTGAAAATGTTGACATTGCAAGATGCTGATGCCGCAAAGTTAAAAGACCAAACAACCAAACGGATTTGCGCATTATTTGGCGTACCTGCACAACTTTTGGGTTTGGAGATTGGAAAATACAACAATACTCAAACCCTTTTGGATGAGTTCTACAAAACCACAATGTATCCAATGATTATTGCAGTTGAACAAAAATTCAATTCCCAATTGCTCAAAGGATACCCAAATTTATGTATCAGATTTGATACTAAAGATTTCCTAAAAGGCGCATCATTGGATCAAATGAATTTTGTGACGGCAGGTATTAGCGCAGGAATATTTACACCAAATGAGGCCAGGGAATATTTAAATATGCCAAAAATTGCAGGTGGTGATGATTTACCTGCTATTGACCCACAGAATATTTCAAGGTCTAATGTGCCAATTGGTACAAAAGGCGCAAAAGTTGATCCCATTGCAGGATCAAGCCCACAGGATACAGGGGGCGGTGGAGGTAATCAAAAAAGCAAAATGAACATTGGGAAAACATGATTTCCCACAAAATAATTAAAATTTTGAGTTCACAAATTCGTGTGAGTGATGTTAAACTAGCGAATATTGATGAAAAACCCCATAAAATACTACAAGATAATAATCAATCTTTTGAACATGGGGCAATAAATGACACAGATAAATCTGATTTGCGAGGCCAAGGTCGGGCTAAAAAAAGAGGCAGACCAAAAAAATCCTAGTGGCAAAATCTCTGCAAAGGTTACAACCTGGGGTGCAAGAGAAGGCGCAGATGGGCGTAAATTTAATTATCAACCTGCGGGATTTATGGAATGGGCAAATGAATTTGCCAATGCAGGTAAACCACTACCCATGTTTTTAAATCACAATGATATGGGGATGCCAGTAGGCGAATGGAACGAATTTAATTTTGATGATGATGGAATGACTGCTGAAGGAAAGTTATTTCTCAATACAGTTGGCGGTTCAGACCTATACAACGTATTAAAAGAATCACCAGATTTATTTGGTGGTGTTTCAGTTGGTGCATATGCAGATGAGGCCAAAATGGTTGATGCTGATGGCAACGATTGTGATGATGATTCTGATGAGGGATATTTTCAAATCACCAAGGGCGGTTTGCGTGAGGTATCAGTTGTAATGTACCCAAACAACCCAAAAGCCGAGGTAATGAATTTAGAGTATTTTGATTCAACAGGGAATCCAAATCCTCGAATGATCGAAAAGGCTCTGCGTGATGCTGGGTTAAGTCGAAAAGGTGCAACCACTGCATCAGCAATACTCAAAAAACTGCTAGAAAAGCGTGATGCTAACAAGCCAGTTATTGAGGAAACGCCAAACTTGAGCGATTCAGGTGCGGTGGTAAGTGAGTCTGATTCAATTCTGAAAGCCCTAGAGGAAAGAGAATTGTTGAAGGCTTTATCCAATCGTCTTAAATAGGGAAAAAATCATGTCATTAGACAAAATCACAGAAAAACTAGATGCAATCGAAACATCTAATCTCGCAAAAATTGAAGAAATCAAGGCCGATGCACTTGCAAAAGTTGAAGAAGCAAAAACAGAATTGACAGAAAAAGTTGTTGCACTAGAGGCAAAACTTTCAGAAATCAATACATCTGCCGCTTTTATCAAACCTGCAAAAACAATTCGTGCTGATGTTAACAAATCAGTTCGTGAGCAACTTTCCAAATTTATGAAAAAAGGAAAGTTTGAAAAAGAATTGAAGATGTTTGAAGATGATTCACAATATCATGCGTACATCAAGGAAAGTTCAGCATTAACAGGTGGTGGTGCAGGTGTCGGTGGTCGTACTGCATATGATCCAGTATTTCATACATTACGTTTGATTAACCCCATGCGTGGTTTATCTCGCAATGTTACAACTGAAGGCTCAACATATCAGTTTAGAGCAAAAGTTGGAAATGCAGGTGCAACATGGGGCTATGCAATTCAAAACAACGGATCAGCAACAACTGAGAACACAAACATTTGGCAATTAACATTGCAAGATTTGAATGTACAGTTCCCAATTCGTACTGCCGCACTTGATGATATTGATGGTTTAGAGGCCAATGTTGTTGATGATATGTTGATGGAGTTTTCACAAGTTGAAGGCCAATCAATGATTGCAAACAATGATCAAACAGATTCACCCAATACATACGGTGGTACAAATGGTTTGCGTGGCTTGAATCAATATGCAGGTGCAAACGGTTCATACACTGGTGGAACAATCAGCACTGCCGCATTTGGATCATCTGGCACAGGTTCATCATCTGGTTTGCATAGTCTTGCAACTTATGACCAGTTGACAACCAACGGTGCAGGTGTAGGCACTGCCAATGTGACGTATCAGGATATTGTTGAGTTCATCCATTTATTGCCACAACAATACTGGACACCAACTGCAAAATTCCTGATTAATCCTTTGTTTCTTGCACAAATTCGTGGCCTTAAAGATGCAAACGGCACACCAATATTTGAGCGTATGGCTCCCCTGGTTTATGAGGGTATTGTTGGTCAGATCATGGGATTTGACGTAGTTGTTAACAAATACGTTGATAATCCTGATTCATCCACATCCACACCAGGCACAACATCACTGTACCCAATGTACTTTGGTGATTGGCAACGTGGTCACACAATCGTTGATCGTTTGAACATGGTTCTGCGTAGATACGATCAAACATTGCCTGGTTACATTACGTTCTATGGTGAGAAGCGTTTGGCAACATCAGTTGTTGATCCATTCTCAATCATTCGTTATCGTTCAACTGCTACTGCAACCTGATAAAGTGGGGGGGAGAAAATCCCTCCCATTTTTTTAAAATTTGAAATGGAATAACATGACTACCAACACAATCATTCTTGATGCAATTAAAAAGGCTCTGAAAAAAGGGACTAAAGAAACTGTTAATTTGAGGGAATCATCAGCATTGACTGGTTCAGGTTCTGGTGATGGTGGGCGTGTTATTTATGATGATGCATTTGCCGCATTAAGATATTCAAACCCATTTAGAGCAGTAGGCGCAAGACAGATCACCACAATTGGATCTGATGAGGCATTTGTTGTAAAAACTGGTAATGTTACCAATCCAACAAATCCCTGGGGCTACACATTCACACCAGATGTGGGAACACCAAACACATCAACATCATTTTGGCAATTGCCAGTTCAGTCGATTGCCGCACAAGTTCCAGTAAGGACTGCAATTTTGTCAGATGTTAACAATCTGGAACAAACATTGATTACTGATATTGGCCTTGAATTTAGTCAGCAAGAAGCGTTTTCAATGATGCTGAATAATGACCAATCAGGATCATCAACAACTGCATATGGCGCAACTTATGGATTGCGTGGGTTGAATTCATACCCAGGTGGTTCAACTGCATCATTTGGATCAAACGGTTCAGCACCAACAAACGGATTGCACACTGTTTTGACGGTTGCATCTGCAACTGGTGGTGCAATTGCATACAACGACATTGCCACATTAAATGCCGCATTGCCACCACAATATTATGGTTTGCCCACCTGCGCATGGATGATGCATCCATCAACAATTGCATATTTGCGTGAGTTAAAAGATTCTAGCGGTATGCCATTATTCCTTGAAATTGGTCAAAAAGATGGATCATCAGTTGGCAACATTTTTGGGCATCCAGTAGTTCCAAATTCATTCATGGATCAAATTGGATCTGGTAAATTGCCTATTTATTTGGCGGCATGGGAAAGATTTATGACCATTGCAGACCATGAGGAAATGGCGTTCAGTTGGTATGAACAATCATCACCTGGTTTTTTAACATTATTCGTTGAAAAGCGTGTTTGTTCTACCATTCGTGATGTATTTGGTGGTGTTCGTCTCTCAACCTAAAAGGTAAAAAATGCCTTTAGATAGTTACACAAACGGCCCATACTTAGGTACAAGCCGAAACCCATTCAGCTATGAAAAGGTAGAACAAATCCAAAGGGATGTTTCTACTGCATGGTTAACCCTGGATCAAATCACACAACAATTAAATTTGTACAATGATGAATCCCAAGATTCATATTTAACAAGTCTTGAATTGGCCACCAGAATGGCAATTGAAGATTTTTTGGGCATGAGCATTTTTGCAACGCAATACAAATGTTATTATGGGGCATTAAATGGAATGTCTGGCACACAAGTGAATTTGGATTTGCCAGAGGTAAGCCAAGATAATGGCTCAACAGTAGGAGTTGTTGTTAATGAGGTGGGATATTGGAATTCAAGCACACCACCAACCTATACAGTGGTAGATCCATCAAATTATTATTATGATCCAACTGGTAATAAGGTAGTTGTTAATTCAATTCCAAATGAAGTAAATCAAAATATTACCAATCCAATTGTTGTTAAATATACGGCAAATGCCAATCCATTGGCAAATTATCCAGTTATTCAGCAAGCAGGACTAATGCTATTGACACATTTGTACAACAACAGATCTGATACAAGTGCAACAAAATTGGCTCAAATTCCTTTTGGTGTGGCAACATTGCTCAGACCTTACAAACCACTGGTTTTATAAGGAGCAATAATGGCAATTGCACGTTTTGAAAATATTGCAATCAACAATGTTGTTAATACCATTGATTCATTGGGGCAAACAACAACTGCGTTAACCCTTTGGTTTAATACTAGGGCTAAAGTAATGGATGTGCGAGATGCAATGCAAAATGCCAAAGATGACAGGGTTTATATTAGGAATGTTAAATTTGTTCTAAATTACACACCAAACACAAAAACCATTTCAGACAATCAATTTGGTTATGCTATAAATTGGAGGAATTCAGATTGGCGTATTTCAGATGTGATGGAATCCAATGATCGCATGAATGTCACATTAACCTGCTATCGAAACGATCCAGTTACAAGCCTATGACCACACAACAAAGCATTGTTACTTATGGAAAAGCAATCCAAGCACAATTGGCAAGTGTGGTTAATCCAGTTCCAGTTTATGCAAATTTCAATCGAAATTTTGCAAGTCAACCAAAGTTTGTAACATGGCAGTTGCGCAATGTGCACCAACCAGTTTACACAGGGCCAACACAATCCAACAAAGGCATTGATACACCAACATTTCAGGCATCAGTATTTGCGCAAGATATGAATGATGCATTTGGGATTGAGGATACTATTGTCCAGGCCCTGCATGGATACACAGGACAGTTTGGCGGTTCTAGCGGTATTTTTGTGGCAAAAATTGATGTTTCAATGCTATACAATACCTATGATGATCAAGTAAAATTGCATCAAATAATATTGGATTGTAGAATGACAATTCCATGCTGAAAAAGACAAGATAAAAATTTTCAACTATTTTAAGGATTATTTATCATGGGATTACCAAATCAAATCATTGCAGGTTTTCAAGCATCATTGTGGTGTCAAACTTCTAGCAATCCAACTGCATTAACTCCCACACAATTGGCAACATGGACAGGCGAAGTTGCGGCAATTGTTGGAACAATTGCAAATGGTACTGGTTCAGGAGGTGAGCAATTATTGGTTGAGGATATACCTGCATTTGGTCAGGATGATGCATCTGCCAACTTTGCAGTTGCAGGTTCAAGACAATCCGATATTATCCCAACTCAATCCAAGCCAACATCAATGACCATTGTTGCGGCATGGAATCCATCAGATGCAGGTTTATTGCTAATTCGTGGTGATGCATATTCAGGTACGGTTGATCGTACTTTTGTAATTGCAGTTGCCAGTGGTGCAAACACAGTTGCATACGCATTTAACGGCAGAGTATCAGAATTCAAAATTGATACAAACACCAAGGCTGAGGCAAAATGCACATTTACGATTCATCCAAGGGGCAATCAATACGGTTGGTCAAACAATACTTGATAAGATGACAACAATACAAAACAAAAATGATCTATTGAATTATTTGGTGGGCCAAGCCGATTCTGGTAAAAAAGATTGGTTTGGCTTTTCTCAGCAAAAAATTGCAGGTATTGATCTGGCATATGCCATTGCCGCTAATCATGCGGATAAAATGACACCGGATGAAATAACTGATTATGTGAATAATCTTAATAATTCAATATTTCGCAAAATATTAAATCCCAAAAATCATGTCTGATGGATATGCAAAAACTGGAAACTTTAAAATTTCCTGGGATGGATTCAAGGATTTTGAAAATTTATTGGATGAAATTGACGAAGATTTTGGCCCAAAAGATACTAAGCAAATATTAAGAAATGCATGTAGGGCGGCAATGATCCCAGTTTTGGATACTGCCAGGAGTTTGTTAGAAACTCACGATAATATTGACACAGGTCAACTTTTGGCATCTTTGCAGGTTGAAGCAAGGCCACCAAATTCTAAGGACAAAAGATCTGAATATTCAACTCCCACAATGATAATGATTTCAAGGGTGACAGTTGCACCAGGAAATCGGTTTATTGATGACAACGGACAGAAAACCAAGTTTTTTAAAAAGACATTTAAAAACAAAAAAACTGGAACAAAAACGCATATGCACAGTGATGCAAGGGCGTTTGCAATTGAATTTGGCACTGCCAGATGGGAAAAAGGTGAGGGGATGCCTTTTATTAGACCTGCATTAGAATCCAATGCTACCAGGGTAACTGGTTCATTGGTGACTGATTTAGGTCAGGCGTTATTAAAATATAAATCAAAACACATGAGTACAAAATAATATGAATCAATTTGCAAATGCCTTTGGCGATAAGTTTTTACAAAATAAGGATTCATTAAGAATTCGCAATTTTGAATTGGGTGGTCACACTTTTAAAGTAAAAGTACCATTGACTGCTGAAAATGAAGCAATGTTTGAGCGAATCAAAATTGTGGATGAGGCCAAAGTCTTGCAATATTATGCAAATTTGTCCAAGGAATTCATTAATAACAAAGATCAATATGCCTCTGATTCAGATGTGGAATTCAAAGATGATGACATTATTATCAAAGGTCAATCATTAAAAACAACTGCAAGAAACAAAGTAATTACCGAAAATCGAATTCTTGAGTATTTCAGGTTATTAGTTCCAGAAAACAAAGATTTTGATATGTCAATGGTGAAATATTCTGAGGTCGAAGAATTATTCCCATTTCCTATTCAACTAGAGTTAATTGAAAAAATCAATTCAGTTGTTTCACCTGGATATAAGGAAACCAAGGGAAAATAATAGGGTCTGTTCGTAGGCAGGTCAAAGCCTATTTAGTGGCGCATGGAACAGACCCTGCAACGGTTGATGAGGCCACATTCAACGACATATGCATTATGTATGCCGATGGAATTATTGGCAACCGAGGGGTTTTGGAGGTACTGGGGACACTTACGGCAGGACAGTTCAATAAGATGTTGCCAAGTGGCAAAAGTGCGTATAAACTCAGCGATATAATTGGCAATGCGTATGATTACATCCATCCACCCTTGAGTGAGGAGGATCAAAAAGAGTTAGTTAATCAAAAACTGATTACTTTTGCAATGATGAATCCAAAAGCACCAAAAAAATTGTTTGAGGGTTTTTAATGACACAAATTATTGCAGGTCTAGGCGCACAACTTGGGTTGGATACAACCGAGTTCAAAAAGGGCATTTCTGAGGCAAAAAGTTCATTAAAAGAATTTGCAGAATATTTGCCTGAAGCATTATCAGTTGCGGCATTTGTCGAAATGACAAAAGCATCAATGGAAATGTCCAATCAGATTGTTGAAAGTGCCAAAGCCAACGATATTGCAATTTCATCAGTTTTAGAGTTATCCAAAGCACTTGAGGAAAATGGTGGATCTGCGGAAGATACTGGAAAGATTTATTCAGGATTTACCCAAAAAATAGAATCTGCCGCATTAGGCAATCAAAGGGTACAAGATTCATTTTATAAGCTAGGTGTTACCCTTGACGATTTGAGGCATTTATCTGAGCAGGATTTATTTGCAAAAACGATTGATGGCCTTGCAAATATGAAGGATTCGGCTGAACGGAATGGTTTGGCATTTCAGGTTTTAGGAAAATCAATTCGTGGCGTTGATATTAAGGGCCTTGCAGATTCTCTTGATGAGGGTAAAGGCAAGATGGACAAATATGCCTATGCAGTAGAACAGGCTCACGAATTAAGCATGAAATTAAAAGAATCAAGCCACCAAATTCAGCTTGAATTCACAAATGCAATCATGCCATCATTAAATGTTTTGTATGATAGTTTATTCAAGACAAGCAATTTATTATCAACAATGTTTGAAGGTTTAAAAACGGTTGCCACATGGGTTGCGGCCGCATTTTTGGCATTAAAGCAAGATGTTATGCAGGTGGTTCATGCCCTAGAAATGGCGGCACTGGTAACTAATGATTTGCTTACACTAAGTTTTTCAAAGGCAACCGAGCACTTTAAACAGGGCATACAGGACATTTTGGGCGATGCCAATGAGTATTCAGAGGCAATTAAAAAATTGCAAGTTGCAAATGATGAATTGCAAAAGCCAAAATCAAAACAACCTGATATTGCAAGACAAGTTACCCCAGGAAATGAAAAAGCATTAGAAAATGCCAGGGGTTTAGCAGATGCCTATAAAAAACAAGCCGAGGCAAATCTTTTGATTCTTACATCAAAAGAAGATGTTAACAGGGCCACCAAAAATGAGAAAGAATTAGAAACTGAGTTGATGAAAGTGGTGGAGGAAAGAAACAAAGCATTGGCGGCAATTGATGTAAAAATTAGCGCAGTAGATAAGACAAAGCAAGGATCAAAAGATTTAATTGCCATCTTAAAAGACCAGGAAAAACAGATTGATGAAACTTATGGGGAGTTTTTAAAGAAAACCCAAGAGGCAGTATTGGCAAACCAAAAGTATCAGCAAAGTTTTGAAGCAGGTTGGAAACAGGCATTTGATCAATACCAAGAGAATTCCTACAATGCGGCACAGGCAGGGAAAGATTCATTCAATGCAGTGACAAATTCAATGACCAATGCGTTGACTACATTTATTCAAACTGGCAAGATAAATTTTAAAAATTTCTCATTAAGCATTATTCAAGATTTGTTAGCAATTCAAATCAAGATGCAGATTATGCAAGCCAGTTCAGGAATGTTTAAGGGCATGGGCAGTTTCTTTGGAATTGGTGGATCATCTGGTTCACCTGCACCAGTTCGTGATCTAAGCGTACCTGCATTTGCAATGGGTGGTGATCCACCAGTGGGGCAAGCAAGTTTGGTAGGTGAAAATGGCCCTGAGTTGTTCATTCCAAAATCAGCAGGAACAGTTATACCAAATAACGTATTGGGCAATATGGGTGGGAACAGTTCACCATCCATTCACTACAATGGGCCTTACATTGCATCCATGCAAGCAATTGATACACAATCAGCAACTCAATTTTTAGCTAGAAACAAATCTGCGGTTTGGGCGGCTAATCAATCAGCACAACGAGGATTGCCACAGAGCAAATAATTATGGCAAATTTGACCACAATATTATCAATTTCTGAACAGGTGATGATCAATGATCAGCGTTTTGTGGGTCAGGTAATATCAAGGAATCAACGAATTAGTACCAGTGAAATTGTTACAGTTGTTCCATTTCAGTTTGATTTCAAGCCAATGAATTATTTGCTTTATTCTAAAAATAGAGCATTGTTGGCAAATCTTAGATATTATGATAAATCATTGGAACAATATTTAAATTTTGGAACTACAGGATGGGAAAATTACATTAATTATCAGGGTGATTTAAATTCAACTGAAATTGCAGGTTGTACATTTACCAGTGCAAGTGCAAATAAAAATTTGGTAATGACAGGATTGCCAACTGCAACACCATCATTTTATGCAGTAAAAGCAGGTGATTTTTTACAAGTTGGTAGATATTCTTATATTGCAACACAAGATGTATTAATGGGTTCAACTGGAACAGTTAATATTCCAGTACATAGAATATTGTTAACAACAATTACATCACCAGTTTCTGCGGTAATTGGTCAATATGGAACAACAGTTTCAATGGGTGGTAATACATATGTTGGTATTACATTTCCAGTTATATTGCAACAATATCCAACATATACATTAATACCAATGACAAATGATAGTTTTATTGCATGGTCAAACACTTTCAAGGCATTTGAATCGGTAGTATGAGCACACCAATTACACCAATTGAAGGCACAAACAACATTCGATATGCGGATTTTGTGCGGGTTGTCACATCAGTTAACACTTATTTTTTCTCAACTTATGCGGTAAATTTAACAATTCCATTGATTAGTTCTACACCATTTGACGGTTTGGGATCTTTGGTTGCAATTGGAAAAATTCAAAGAGATATTAAAAGCACTGGTAATCAAACTTCGATTGAAATAAATGGTATTGATAGTTCATTGCTAGGGTGGGCATTAGGACAAAATATAAAAGGCGCACAAATAACATTATGGAAAGGGTTTTTTAATACAGATGGAAGTTTGATAACGTCAGGAGGTACTGGCGGTTTGTATCAATACTTTTATGGTTTTATTGACACTTTTCAAATTACTGAAAAATGGCAAGAAGAAATTAGAATGTACACAGGCACAATTTCAGTTAGTGCCGCCAACATACAATTGATTTTGCAAAATAGAGTTGCAGGAAGATATACAAATGATTCTAGTTGGCAATTTTTTAATTCTGGTGATACATCAATGAAAAGAGTTGCTCAGATTTCAACAATTTATTATGCGTTTGGCGCACCTGCTGGAACATTATGATTCGATTAGCATCAAAATTTGATAATAATAAAATCAGGGAATTATTTATTGATTTCCATGATAAGCACAAATTATCAATTTCAGCAAATGAAATGAAATGGGATATTGTATTTTTTGAAAATCAATTATCAAAAATTTATGCAGGTTTAGGATTTATTTTAATTGATGAAGATTTTACAGGTGTAATGTGCATTTTAAAAACACCATCATTTTGGATGCCTGATACATTTATTTTGCAAGAATCAATGTGGCATGGTAAAACAGACAAAGTTAGTATTGAATTATTAAAAGCGTACATTAAAATTGGTAATGAAATGAAAGAAAAAAGGGAAATTACAGAATTTCATTTTTCATCATTTTCAGATTCTAATTTTGAAAAATTTGGTGCTAAAAAATTAACAAATGGGTGGGTGATATAAATGGCAGTTGCATTAGTACCCGTATTAGTAGATTGGGGAATGTCCACATTTGCGGCAGAGGTAACATCATTTGCTTTGAGTGTGGTTGCATCTGCGGTGGTTGCCAAATTATTAGCACCAAAAATTCCAGATAATAATGCACCATTATCAGGAAATAACATAACAGTTCAACCTGCCACCAATAATAAATTGCCAGTGGTTTATGGAACATCATATTCTGGTGGAACTATTGTTGATCTTTCAATTACATCAGACAATCAAACATTGTTTTATGTGATGGCATTATCAGAAGTTACAGGAAATGGTACTGATAATTTTGCATTTGGGGACATTTTATTTGGTGGTAGAAGATGTTTGTTCAATGGTTATACATATACAAGCACAGGCGTTACAGTTGCAAGCATTTCAAACAATCAAATTTCATATACAGGAACATTGCCTGGTGGAATTACTAATGGTTCATTATTGACATTTAACAATGGATCAGCGCCAATTTCTTATGTTGTATCAGGAATTAATACAACATCAAAAGTAATTCAATTTACAGTTACGATTGATCCAACAGTTGCAATTGGAAACACAATTTATCAATTTGTAAATGGAACAAATACATCATTGGTTTATGCTTTGCAAGATGTATCAACTGGTGCAGTAAGTTATGTTTATACAACTACAAATGTTCAAAAAGGTAGAACAACAACAACAACTGTAACTGGTTCAGCATTAAATATCTATTTATACAGTAATGGATCATATTCTGGTTTTAATACATCATCCAGTGCCATTAGTGTTATGCAAAACAGTGCATTAACATATCAATGGGATACATCAAAAACAATGTCCAATTGTTGTTTTGCAATTGTTGAATTAACCTACAATACAAATTTTGGATTGACAGGATTGCAACAAATGCAATTTGAAGTTATCAACCCAAGAAATAATGCAGGTGATGTAATTTATGATTATTTAACAAGTTCAGTTTATGGTGCGGCAATACCAGTTGGTCAAATTGATACTGCAAGCATTACTGCATTAAATACATATTGCAATCAAACTATCACATTTAATAATTCGCAAGGATTGGCATTAACTCAGCCAAGATTCAAATTTAATGGCGTTATTGATACTATTGACACAGTATTGAACAATGTACAAAACATTTCAAATTGTTGCGATTGTTTAATTAAATACAATGAAATTTATGGCCTTTGGAGTGTAATTGTTCAAAGTACATCATATTCAGTTGCAATGGATCTAAATGATTCAAATATGGTTTCAAGTTTATCCATAACATCAATGGATATTTCAAACACATATAACATTGCAGAATGTCAATTTCCAGATTTAACACTGAACGGATCATTCAATACAAGCACAATAAATTTGGCAACAGTTGAACCATCATTGTTGTACGCAAATGAACCTGCAAATATTCAAACAATTAAATTACCTTTGGTTAATAATGACGTTCAGGCGCAATTATTGGCAACCAGATTTTTAAAACAAGCCAGATTAGATTTGCAAGTTGTTTGCGAAGTTAACTATATTGGACTGGAATTAGAAGCAGGTGATATAGTCACTGTAACAAATACGAATTATGGTTGGTCTGCAAAGTTATTTCAAATTTTTAAAGCAGAGCAAAATTTTGCATCTGATGGTGCAATTACAGTTTCATTAACATTACAAGAATATGACCCAAATGTTTTTTCTGATGTAAGCATTACTCAATATACACCACCAACAAATACAGGATTGGGAAATCCAAATGCATTTGGTGTTATACCTGCACCAACAATTTCCAATTTGCAAATTAATGCGGCAGTTCCATCATTTCAAGTTAATGTAACAACAAGTGCGCAGGGTATTGTGCAATATGCAAATATTTATTATTCTGCATATTCAAATCCATCATTGTCGCAATTGATTTTTGCAGGTACAACTGCAATTGCATCATCTGGATCAACTTATGGAAATAATACTGCAATACCTGCGGTTACATTGGGTGGAATTCCTGCGGGTAATTGGTATTTCTTTTCCCAAATGGTTAATCAATTATCAACATCCAATTTTAGCCCTGCAAGTTCAGTTTTAAATTGGACACCATTCACATTCCAATTTTCAAAAAGGTATTTATCGGTTGCATATGCTAATGATGCAATTGGTACTGGATTTACATTTACCAGATCTGGACACAGTTATTTTGGATTATCAAATACAAATACATCAAGCGTTGATGCAACGCCAGGGGATTACACATGGTATTTGGCAAATCCCACATTTGGAACAACAAATTATTTATTATGGAATAATTACGGCAATAATTTAATTGGATTTGCAACTGGTGGGGCTAATTTAGCGGCAGGATCTGGGTCATTTGTTCCAAGTGATACTACAAATTATGATCCATCAAAATGGCAAGCATTGCCAGATGGAACAAATTTAATTGATCTAAATCAAAGATCTGGACAATTAATTCAAACAGGTACAACAGTTGTTGGATCTGGTCAAATTGCAGTTACAAATAATCAGCAGGGGCAAGTTGTTGCATCATTGTCCCAATTATTAAATTTTGGTACTGGAATTACAACAAAGACAAGTTCAGTTGCCACATTAACAATTGATATTTATGGCAGAGTAGTTGGATTCACAACGCCAGATACATTTAATTATTCGATGACTGCATATACTGCATCATCAGGACAAACTGTTTTTAGTGTTACTAGAGGTTCAGAATATAACACTGGAAATTGTTGGGTTTTTCAAAACGGTTTGATATTAAACCCAAGTTTGTATACAGATGCATCTGGATCAATTACATTGGCAACAGGTGCAACTGCATACGACATTATTACAATTGTTTCATTTGCATCTGTTAATTCATCAACTGGTACATATAATTCTTTTAGTGTAAATACGGTTACATTAAGCAATCAGGCAAATTACACTGCATCAGGATTTACAATCATTGATGGAAATGAATTATTGTTTTTAAATGGTACGGTTGTTAATGCACAAGATTACAATATTTCTGGACAAACAATCTCATTTATTGGAAATGCAACTGGTGAATTAATAATATATCAATGGGCAAACAATAATTTGGGAGTTCCAAACGGAAACCCAATTAGTACAGATGTTTACACAATAGTTGGACAAACTTTATATCCATTTAATTATGATCCAAATGCTTTTAATTTGTGGAACAATGGCGCATTATTACTTGAAACCACTGATTATTCAGTTGCAACTGGAACATATACATTAGCAAATGCCCCAACATCAACATCAAATATTTTGGTTCAACAAACATTCACTAGAACAGGTGCGGTATGACACAAGCATATAATTTAAGTCAATTAGCAAATTTTATTAATTCATCTGGTAAATTAAGTAATACTGGATTGCAAAATCCATCAGTAACAGTTTCAGCGGGTACAGGTTTATCTGGTGGTGGTTCAGTTAATTTGGGAAGTACCATAACATTAACAAATACTGGCCTTTTGTCTGCATCTGGATCAGGATCAGGAATTAGTGTTTCAACCACATCTGGTGCAGTTACTATTCAAAATACAGGTGTAACATCAGTAAATGGATCAACAGGTGCAATTACCAATTCAGCAAGGCCAGGCTCTGCATCATGGCACACTGTTACAGGAAGTCGGGCATTAAATAATGTATATACAAATAGCAATTCATATGAAATTGTAGTTAATGTTTGTGTTTCTACAGTTGGAGGGACAACAAGTATTGGATATGTTTCTGGTGTTCAATTAAGTGAAATTTATACACCAAATACTAATGGCGTTTGGTTTCATGTCTTAACAGTTCCATCAGGTGCAACTTATGAGGTTACACAATCTGGTGGTGGTTCATTGTCAACATGGGCTGAGTTGTATTGATATATAATAAAATCACAATATAAAACATGATTCATGGCCTTGTAAGGGTATAAGGCCAACAACCAAGAACAGGGGAAATCATGGCAGTTTTTAATCAAAACACATTAACACAGGTATCTGGTTTTGACAATCCGATCATTGCAGGTGAGTTGGTTTACCAACAAAAAACATATTGGAATCTTGCAATAACTGCATCTGATGGTGTAACACCATTGCCATTAACAGGTGCAACAATTGATGCTCAAATCATTAGGCGTGAAGTTTCTAATATTCAAGATACTAGAAACGGTTTGTCATTTGATATTACAAATTACACACCAACACCAACACCAATAAGTTTAACGGTTTCAAATATAAATTACAGTGCAGGTACTTTTACTTTGGTAATTGATGATACTGCATGGAGTTTAGTAGCAACAGATCCAGAATTGGACATTAATGCGGTTGATTGTGTCGGATTTTCAGGCCGTATAAAAATTAGTTTTGCGGCAAGTGGTTCAAATCCTGAAAATGACTACATCATATTTTTATTATTTTTGGTTAGATCTGATGGCATAGTGGTGGAATAACATGACTAATATATCAGTTAAGGTTATAAATCAAAACAATGTTGATATTAGTGTAAATCCTCCTGCTAGGCAGGTTGTTAATGTCGTACCACCTGCAATTCAAGAAATATCAATTAATCGTGGATTGATTGGGCCATCAGGTTTTTCTGGATACTCGGGTTATTCAGGTACTGGTGGTGTTTCTGGTGGATCTGGATATTCAGGTTTTTCTGGTCAAAGTGGTTTTTCTGGATATTCTGGTTATAGCGGAACATCAGGATTTTCTGGAAATTCTGGTTATTCTGGAACGTCAGGATTTTCTGGAATTAGCGGATATTCTGGAATTTCTGGATTTAGTGGATACAGTGGGATCAGTGGATATTCAGGAATTTCTGGATACTCTGGTTTTAGTGGAATAAGCGGTTTTTCGGGTTATTCTGGAACGTCTGGATTTTCGGGTTTTTCTGGTATTAGTGGTTTTTCAGGATATTCAGGCATAAGTGGGTATTCTGGTATTTCAGGATATTCAAGTTTTTCAGGATATTCTGGAATTTCTGGATATAGCGGTTTTTCTGGAATTTCTGGTTTTTCAGGTTATTCTGGATATTCTGGTTTTTCTGGTGCAAGTGGAGTTTCGAGCAATTATTATTTTTACAAAGCCAATACATCTGCAACAAGCGGAGATCCAGGTTCAGATTATTTACTTTGGAACAACTCAACTCAAATAAGTTCAACACAATTAAACGTAAGTCATTTGGCGGCAAATGGCGTTGATATTAGTGTTTTCCTTGCATTGCTAGGTGCAACAGAGGAAATTGTTGTTCAAGATCAAACAAACAGTGCTAATTCTCAAACTTGGGAAATAACTGCAACTCCAACAAATGTTGGTGGTAATTATTGGACAATTCCAGTTTCATTGGTTTCATCATCAGGTACTGGAACATCAAACTTTTCAAATAATCAACAGATCATTTTGGCAGTTGCAAATGGAATTTCTGGATTTAGTGGCTTTTCTGGTTATAGTGGATATTCTGGTTTCAGTGGTATTTCTGGATATTCTGGGTTTTCAGGAATCAGTGGATTTTCTGGAATCAGTGGATTTTCTGGAATAAGCGGTTATTCTGGTATATCAGGTTATTCTGGAATTTCAGGTTATTCTGGGTTCAGTGGAATTAGTGGATATTCAGGTTTTTCAGGAATTTCTGGATATTCTGGAATTTCTGGATTTAGTGGAATAAGTGGGTATTCTGGTACATCAGGATATTCTGGTTTTAGTGGAATTTCAGGATATTCAGGATCTGGTGTATCAGGATATTCTGGTTTTAGTGGAATTTCTGGTTACTCTGGATACTCTGGAATTTCTGGATACAGTGGAACATCAGGATATTCTGGAACGAGTGGATATAGTGGATTTAGTGGCATTAGCGGATATTCTGGATCTGGTGTATCTGGTTATTCTGGAAATAGTGGGTACAGTGGATTTAGTGGAATTTCTGGGTTCAGTGGAATTTCTGGATATTCTGGAATAAGTGGATATTCTGGGTTTTCAGGTGTAGCAGGTGCAGGTGGTGCAATTGGATATTATTTATCATCAATTGACACAACAACACAAACTGCATCCAGTTCAACAGTTGATTATGTTGTTGGAATAAATACAAATCTTGAATCCCAAGGTATAAGTATTGTTTCTGGAAATCAAATTACATTTGCAAATGCAGGTAAATATGTAATTAATTTCAGTGCGCAAGTTGTAAATCCAAACACCAGTATTGCAACAGTTTCATTTTGGTTTAGAGTTAATGGAACAGATGTATCGCAATCAACTGGAACATTTGCAGTTCCAGCAATTCATTCTGGAGTGAATGGGGCATCAATTGTTGGATGGGATCAAGAATTTACAGTAAATGCTAATGATTACATTCAATTAGTTTGGCAATCTGATACTACTGGTGTAATGTTGCAAACATTGGCGGCAGGTACAACACCAGTTGTTCCACAATCACCATCAGTGTCAGTTACTATTTGGCAAATAATGTACACACAATCTGGATATTCTGGATTGAGTGGTTTTTCAGGTATTTCTGGTTATTCAGGGAAAAGCGGTTATTCTGGCTTAAATGGTACAAATGGAACGTCAGGGTATTCGGGCTATTCAGGTTCAGGAGTTTCTGGATACTCAGGTTTTAGCGGTATCAGTGGTTTTTCTGGATCAAATGGTTCAACAGGGCCAACAGGAACATCAGGATTTTCTGGTTTTTCAGGATTTTCAGGTATTTCAGGATATAGTGGATCAAATGGATCTACAGGATCACCAGGCCCAACAGGGCCAACAGGATCGCCAGGAGGTACTGGGCCAACTGGGCCAACTGGCCCTACAGGATCACCAGGCCCAACTGGCCCTACAGGCCCAACTGGCCCTGCTGGTGCAGGTATTAGCGTAACATTTAATACAATATCATCTTATGTGATCGCATATACAGTTGTTAATGTGGCAGTTGGTGCATCAGTTGCAGGTAGTAGTGTTCCAGTTTACAAGAGTTGCGGGGCTTCTAATGGAACGTGCTCTGGTTCATGGTACTATTTAGGAAGAACAAGCACTGGAAGTTCAGGATTATTTGCCAGATACGCATGATTTTTTGAAAGGTTTTAAATGTTTACAGTTGTTTCAATTGCAAATCCAGTTTACACAAATTCTGAAGGCACTGGAATTGATTGTGATATTCAATTTGCAGAATTATCAGGAACACATCAATTTCATGCAACATCATATGATCCAGAACCACATGGTGTGGAAATATATAATGATATAGTTGCAGGAAAATATGGCGCAATATCACCATATGTTCCACCCGTAGTCGTTCAACCACCAACAACTGGAACACAACAGGCTTAAAAAATGGTAGAAAATATAGATCCACAACATGATTTTACTTATGATGGCGCATCTATCAGGGTTTATCATGCTAATAAAGGCCAAGGATTAATAAGTCATCAACATATTTATTCCCATGCAACAATGTGCAACAGTGGTTCATGTTTAGTTACTTTGCCTGGAAGAAGTTACACAATAGATAAATATTCAAAACCATTAAATTTGCCTCAAAATGAAAACCATGAAATTGAGGCTTTGGAAGATAATACAGTATTTGTAAATATATTTGCAGAAGGTAAATATTAATGGTTCATTTGCCTATTTGGTATTTGGGTGAAATATCTTTGGATGATTGTGAAAAAGCATTTGAAGAATTCATAAAAATACCACCTAAAGATGCATCTATGGGTGACAAAATAAGCTCATATGATCATAATTTTAGAAATACAACAGTTAGATTTGCAGATAGGATGCATTGGTTTGGTGCTAATTTAATAAATTTTTGTCATCTAGCAAATACTGAATGTAAATGGGATTATGAAACAAACCAATTTGAAGCAATACAATTTGCTGAATATGGAATTGGACAACATTACAAATGGCATACTGATAATTTTTTATTATCTGGAAAAGAAATTGACAGAAAAATAACAGTTGTTTGCCTTTTATCAGATCCATCAGATTTTGAAGGCGGTATTTTGCAATTAAGATTGTATAAAGAATATACCCCAACATTAAAAAAAGGATCTATTATTGCTTTTCCATCAATTATTGATCATCAAGTTACACCAGTAACAAAAGGTAAAAGATATACTGCAACCATGTGGTTAAGTGGCCCAAGATTTAAATAAAACAAAATATGATAAAAAATTATGAAATACAGTATTGTTGTACCAACTTATAACAATTGCCAAAAATATCTTAAACCATGTATTGAATCAATACTCAAATACACAGATATTGCAAAAATTGAATTGGTTATTTCTGCTAATGGTTGTACTGATGACACCATTACATACCTTGATTACCTTAAAAGTTATTTCAATCATTTTGGTTTATCCAAAAACTTGATTGTTTTGTGGAATGATGAACCAATTGGATTTGCAGGTGCAACCAATGCAGGTATATTGCGATCAAATGGTGATTATGTCGTTTTACTTAATAACGATACGGTTTTACTTGATCAACAAAAAAATCAATGGTTGGAAATATTAGAAAAACAATTTATAAATGAAAAATGTGGTGTATCTTGCATTATTAAATCCAAATCAATAGAAACCAATAAAAATTTTGGTGTTTTCTTTTGTGTGATGATTTCTAAAAAATGTATGGATACGGTTGGATTATTGGATGAACAGTTTAATGTGGGTGGATGTGAAGATATGGATTTTTGTGCAAGAGCAGAAATCAGTGGATTTGAAATTTGTGAAGTATTTGAAAAGTTGTACGATGGCAAACAATTCACAGGCGGTTTTCCAATTTATCATGTTGGTGAAGGCACAATGCATGATCCTGATTTAGTTCAGGATTGGGAAAACAAATTTAAATTAAATTGTTTGAAACTTGCAAAAAAATACAATCGTGAATATTACAAGTTTTTATTGTCTAACAATTTTGAACGAGCAATATTTTTAAAAGGCGATAAAGTATTTGAAAGAGAATCAACCAGATATGAATGGGCCGCTAAAAACATAATTGGAAATGATGTTTTAGAAATTGGATGTTCAACTGGATATGGATGCCAATTTTTGCCCAAAAATGTTCAATATACTGGAATTGATTATGATCCAATAATTGTAAAAGTTGCAAAAGAACAAGAATGGGGATCAGCATTATTTGCAAGTCTTGATGTTAATGATATATCTTTTTCATTATCTGAATTTGATACCATCATTGCATTTGAAGTAATAGAGCATTTGGACAATGGTCTTGATATAGTTGAAAAACTGAAAAAGCATTGCAAAAGGCTTTTAATTACAGTTCCACATTTAGAACCCTTTGGATTTTGGGGGCATCATCACAAATTGCATGGATTAAGTGAAAAGGATTTTCCAGGGTTTGAATTTGAATACATTGATGAACATGGTGCAATTAGCAAAGAATTAAGGCCAATTAGCGATTCAAACAAATGTAATCTAATGCTTTGCAGGTGGTCAAATGTCTAAAGTTTTATGTTCAGTTTCAACCAGGGGAAGATATTTCACCACATTGCCATTGACATTACAGGCAATCATCAATCAAACCAAAAAGGTCGATAAACTCATTATATTTGATGATAATGATGATCCACAGGATATGAGGAACGAGTTGGTTTATTCCTACTTTTTTCAGATGTTGGACATTAAAAAAATTGATTGGGAATGGAGATTTGCAGAAAAAAAGGGGCAACATTTTAATCACCAGGTTGCAAACACAATGGGATTTAAATGGGTTTGGCGTGTTGATGATGATGCATTGCCTGAACCAAACGTATTAGAACGATTGTTCATGTACACATCAGATGATGTTGGCGCAGTAGGTGGATCTATCCTTACACCACCATTGGGGGGTTATTTTGAATCATCTGGATTGATTGAAGATATTGACAAAGAACCCAATATTCAATGGTCTGAAATACGGATGATGAAAAATGTTGAACATTTGCACTGTTCATTTTTATATAGAGCAGGTATTTGTGATTACAACTTGAAATTGTCTAGAGTTGCGCACAGAGAAGAAACTTTATTCACATATGCATTGCATAAAAAGGGATACAACATTATTGTTGTTCCAGGTGCAACCACATGGCATTTAAAAAACCCTGATGGTGGAATAAGAAGTGAAACCAAAAAAGAGTTATATCACCATGATGAACAGATTTTTAGAAATTTCATTAGAGCAAAAGACAAAACAATTATTGTTTTGAATTGTGGAATGGGGGATCACATTATTTTTAGCAAAATATTGCCTGAAATAGAAAATGCAGATGTTTATTCATGTTATCCAGAAATAGTGCCAGGTAAATCAATTGCAGAGGCTGAACACTTATTTGGTGATCTTGACCAATGGAATATCTACAAAAAAATGGATCAATGGAATTGGAAAAGTAGTTTGGAAAATGCATTTCGGAAGATGTATCTATGATTATCATTGCACCATTTGCACAAAAATTGCGCAATAATAAAGAAAATCCAAAAAATTATGCATATTGGAATCAACTTGTATATGAAATTCAAAAATTTGAACAGGTGGTGCAAGTTGGCGTTACTGGTGAAAATCAATTGGTGGATGATTTCAGGAAAGATTTGCCAATTTCAGAATTGAAAAAACTGATTGCTGAGTGCAAAACATGGATTTCATGCGATAGTTTTTTTCAACATTTAGCATGGTCTGAAGGCAAACCAGGCATTGTTTTATGGTCAGTTTCAGATCCATTGATATTTGGGCATCCAGAAAATACCAATTTGTTAAAAAATCGTAAATATTTAGAACCAAATCAATTTTTATGGTGGGAATATGTAGAACATAAGGATTATAAATTTGTAGATCCCTCTGAAGTGCTAAAGTATTTGAAATAGAATCAAAGTTGTTTTAGAATTTAATCATTTAATAGGTGCTAAAAATGCAAGATTGGCAAGGCGTTATTGATTTAGTTGGAGGATCAATCCTTGCCGTAATGGGTTGGTTTTGCAGAGAATTATGGGATTCAGTAAAAGCACTAAAAAACGACATTAAAAACATAGAAGTTGAATTGCCAACAAATTATGTTCGCAAAGATGAAATCAATCAAAGATTTGACAAAATAGAAACAATCCTTGAAAAAATATTTGATAAATTAGATCAAAAGGCAGACAAATAAATTGATCCATTTACCATCATTGCAGGTGCAAATTTAGCGTTTAAGGGCATCAAAGACCTTTGCCAGATGTATCAGCAAGGCAAAGCAGTTGTACAGGAAGTGCAAAAAACTGTAAATGAAGTAAAAGAAATTGCAGAGGAAGTTCAAGGATTTTGGGCTGAATTAGCATCTTTTTTTACTAATAAACCAAAAATAAAACCAAAAATTGCAGAAAATAAGCAAAAACAGGCAGAAAAACCAGTAAAAAGCAAAAATCAAGAGTTTGATCAAAATGCTTTATATGCTGAAATTGGAAAGAAATTAACAGAATTTTTTAAGGCTTACAACGCATTAAAAGCCCATATTGAGGAGGAGGAGGAAAAATCCAAAACTGTATATGATCCAACTGGGGATCAAACTGAAAAGGCAGTTCAAAGAGTTTTGGCAATGTCTCAAATGGAAGATATGGGGGTACAACTTAGGGAGTACATGGTTTACCAAGTACCCCAGGAGTTGAAAGATTTATATACTAGAATTAATGAAATGATTGGCACAATTGCCAATGAACAGGCCATTGCAAAACAAGCTATGCTTAAAAAAAGGGCAGAAACTGCATGGCAACAAAAACAAAAACAAAACAGAATTTGGTACAAAAGTATGATTACAGTAATCGTGGCAATAATATCAATTTACATGGTGGTGTTAATGTGGGCAATTCATCTGGTGACGATTTCCCATACGGATATTTGATTTTTGTAATTATCATTGCATTGATTTTTGTGCTAATTTTGCCAGTGATGGGGTTTATGCTAATGGATATGATGGAAAACAGGCGAGAGGTTCAAATTTCCTTGCATAAAATTGAAAAACTTAGAAAAGAAATAGAAAATGAAAAGAGGGAAAAATGAGCGTTTTTAATCCTTGGGTTTTATTAAGTATTCTTTTATCAATTATTGGCGCATTTGGATCAGGTTACTACAAAGGGGGCAATGATGAATCAGCAAGAAATCAAATTGAAGTTGCAAAACTTAATCAACAAGCTAGGGCAAAAGAGCAAAAAATGGTTGAACAATCTGCAACAATTTTTAATCAATTACAAAAAGTAAATCAAGATGCAGATAAAAAACAAGCTCAACTTAAATCTGATTTGGCTACTGCTAATCTGCGGTTGTTCGTCAATCTCAAAACCAGTGGCGTATCAATGTCCAACGATCCCACCAATGGAAATACAGAAGCGAGAGGCCAACTTGACAACTCAACTAGTGAATTCCTTATCGGCCTCAGCACCACAGGCGATAAAGCAATAAATGAATTGAATTCATGTATTGATCAATATAATAATGCGTACATACTTTTGAAAGGAAAATAATGAAAAATTGGACATTAAAGGGTTGCGTAACTATGATTGCAACATTATCCTTGATGGGCGTTATTGCATCAATGATATGGATGTTTATTCAAGCGGTGCTAGATCCAACAGTTGATGATAAAGTTGTTTTTGATATTGTTGGCCCTGCATTTCAATCAATTTGTGGTGGATTTTTGGGTTTAATTACAGGCATACACATTGGAAAGGCACAAAATGGATCTGAGTGAACACTTTACCCTAGAGGAAGCAACCTATTCTGAGACTGCGGCAAGATTAGGTATTGACAATCAACCCAATGCACAACAATTGGAAAACATGAAGAAGGCCGCACAGGGCATGGAGGAGGTCAGAGCATTGCTTGGCAAGTCAATTCACATCAATTCATGGATTAGATTACCTGCGGTAAATGAGGCAGTTGGTGGATCTAAAGTTTCAAGCCACATGGATGGATGGGCGGTTGATTTCACCTGCAAAGATTTTGGCACACCATTGATGGTTGCAAAGGCCATTGCAGATGCAGGAATCAAGTTTGATCAACTAATCCATGAGTATGCAACCTGGACACATATAAGTTTTGCACCTGAAATGCGTATGCAAAAATTAACTATTTTTAACCCTCAAAAGAAATATGCGCATGGCTTATTTTCAAAAGAAGAATATCCAAATCACGTTTGATAATAAATGAAAATGATGGCGGCATAAATTAGCAATCTATGCCTCCAATCAATTTTCATAAGAAGTAATAAGATAGAGAAAAACCAAAAGTGAACCAGTAAAAATGCATGATCCAATAACAAAACAAACAAAAAAAGTAAGCGCATCATAAATTGCATCCATTTTTATTTCCCTTTTTTTCTTTAAGTTTCTTTTGATTACGTTTTCTCCACAATGATGGTTTACCCTCATTTGGTGGTTTTGGTTTAGTTTCTTTTTCCATTAAAAAGGTATGTCGCTATCCATATCATCAAAACCAGATTTTTCATTTGGATCTGATGTTTTAGTTTTATTGCTTAAAAGTCGAATTCGATCTGCAACAATTTCAGTTGAAGTGCGTTCAATTTGATCTTTGTCAATATATTTTCGATATGACAAATAACCCTGCACATAGATCAATTGTCCTTTTTCAACATAAGTGCTAACAAATTTTGAAAGTGGCGCAAAAGATTTTATTCTATGCCATTCAGTTTTTTCAACATACTCATTTGAATTTTTATCTTTAAATCGAATGGAAGTTGCAAGGCTAAAGTTGGAAACTAAATCACCATTTTGAAATGTGTGAGTTTCAGGATCTGCACCAACTCTGCCAATTAGTTGTATTTGATTTAACATTATTTATCCAAACAATTATCTGCATTAAATTTAAACTCTGCATATTCAAAAAGATATATCCAGGATAATAATTCCCATTCTTTGCCATATGCCTCATATGATTTCGCAAGTGCGGCCCATTCATGTCCTCTTAATATGTAATACATCAATCCATTTTCCTTATTTTTTCCAATATTTCAATAATTTGCTCAATGTCATTTTCATCAAGCAAAGGCATTATATTTTTACCCTCAAAAAAAACATTATGGATTTCATATTCAGGATCATAATCTGGTGATTCAAGTTGACCCCATTTATCTCTAGGGCCAGGCATGAATGGGGTGTAATCAAAATAAACATCCACAATTGTGTTTTTCCAATGTATTGTGTGATTGATCATTTGCATTTATCCAATATTTCTTTTGTTAAGGCATCAACATCATTTACAAATGCAACCAATTCAGTTTCATAATCTTTTAATTCTTTGTCGGTTGGAGTAAATCGAAATACAAACAATTTCAATTTTTCTGGCATATCCTCATTGTAGGAAATGAAATCACAATACTTGCAATTAGTAACAAATACATTGTGCAATACCTGCCAATAATATTCATTTGGTACTTTATTATCTTGAATGTATGAATAATGAATTTTTGGTATTGGTGCTTTAATTTCAACCAATCCCATTCGGTTATCAATAAATCCATCAGGTGAACATCCAAACATTTTGCCATCTGGATAACAAAAGCCAATTTCCTCCACCATGTTGCCAGTTTGAATTTCATAGGCCATTCGAGCAAATTTCTCCAACTCATTGCCTCGTTCAATGTGTTTGTTGGTAAATGTATCCTCTGGTATTTTTCCAGTAATACGTTCCAAAGCTAATTGAAACCTATAATTTCTGCGTGTGGATGCCTCAGTGCCTTTTGTTTTGCCTTTGGCTTGAATCTCCTGCGCATGAGATCCAGTGGCTTTGCCAAGTCGATCTGCATACCATTCAGGCGTTTTTTGTTCATGTTGGCTGATTATTAGCATTATTTTCCTTTGTTTCAATTATTTCTACATTATCACGATCAATCAATTCTTTTTTCCTGAAATTACAAGCATATTTGAATTGTTTGTTATCAACTTTGGCATCCAAAAACTTTTGATTGCCAGTTTTCCAAACATTCTCCAATTCAGCTAATGATTCAGCTTTTCCTGCCTTATCAATCCATTCCTGAGTGTCTAAGGCAACGATTTCAATTGTTCCCATATCTTTTATGCGATGTGCCTCATCCTCATCATATATGCCAGTGTATCCAAAAGCCAATCGAGCGCACTGAATAAGAGTTTTATGTCTCAAAAATCTTTTGGTATGGGATTGCCAAGGGCCAGGTCTGGATCTGCCTTTTTCATCAACGTATGCAGGTCGATAAACTTCGTCCAAATATTCTCGAACAATTACAGGATGGGAACGATCTTTTCTACGAATGACACATTCCATCCATTCGGGGCAAGGTCTAGAACCATTCAATTCAATTGATGTGGGTGATTCATTAAATGAAATGCCATCCAATTGTTGGTGATCGTTGATTATCCTACTCCAACCATCAACACCAACAACAGGAATTACACCACCATTTTTTGAATCTGGAAAAGCGTAAATTTCTTTTGTCCAAGGATTAAGGGAATATTGATTTGCCACAACCAACAATGCAATCATTTGCGCATCTGATGCTGATGATTTGAATACGGTTTGTTTTAGCGTTTCAAGCACTTTGGAATCATTGCCCATTCCAAATTTTTCTGCCAATTGATTCGATAATGTTACCAATGCACTCATATTAACCCCAAAAAAAAGTTGCAACAAAAATGACTGCCAAAACAAAAGTAATGATCAATCCACCAATCATCACAATTTTGTCGGCTTTATCAAATGGCCTTTTGTAATGTTCAATTGAGTTTGCATAATCGTATGCAGATCTGCGTGGCACATTGCCAAAGTTTTCATTTTCATTCATTTTGAAGTTTCCTTTGTGTCATATGTAAGTGATTGAAGATTAGCAATTGAATTATCAATTTTTTTTATTTTTGCCCAATAATCCTCTTGAATTTTTTTCTTTTCTTTATTAAGTATTTCAATTTGTCTTGCAGTTGGATCAAAATTATCAGGAATTTCAACATCAAACTCATGTTTCATAACAATTACTCGATATTGAGTTTCCATTTCAAACGGAAAAAAATCATATTGAGCATCACCAATATGACCTAAATCTTGATGTATAAATCCTTTTATTGTTACTTTCATAGTTTTCCTTTGTTTCAGTTAATGGTTGTACATTGCGTTCAACCTGGTTTAATTGTATACCTAAATTAACGCAAAAATCAATAAATATCAAAATAACCCTGAAAAGTAATCGGGTATTTACATTTAATGTAAATTCGTATATACTTTCCCATTATGACCAAAGAATTAGCAATACAACTGGCGGGATCACAAGCAAAACTGGCTAGATTGCTAGGAATAACTCGCATGGCGGTTCATAATTGGGAAGACATACCCCAGGCAAGGATTTGGCAATTGAGGTTGCTGAGGCCCAATTGGTTCGAGGTGATACAGTAGTTTTGAGGCATGGCTAGGTTAGCTACCGAAAAGGAAAATCGTTCATTCCCTGCCAATGTTTCTAAGTTGAACGCAAACTGATGACGTAAGGTTTATATGTATTATTATCAATTTAACATTGGGGATTATCAAACCCATACATCCCATTTAGAACCAATGGAGGATCTGGCATATCGCAGATTGCTCGATTATTATTATTTGCATGAAACTCCCATTCCTGATGATATTGACAAAATCAGTAGATTGATTCGTATGCGAACGCATACCGATTGCATTGCATTAGTATTGCAAGAGTTTTTCCAACGCACTGAAAATGGTTGGATTTCTGAACGAGCAGACAAAGAAATATTAAAAACTGGTGAAAAATCAGAAAAAGCCAAAGCATCTGCCAGAGTAAGATGGGATAAAAATGCGAACGCATTGCAAACGCAATCCGATAGTAATGCTACCCAAGACCCAATACCCAAGACACATAACCCAAAACCCAAAACCCAATTATTAGCACCTGAAGGTGTATCAAAGGAGGTTTGGGAATCTTTTGTTAAACAAAGGAAGTTATCCAGAGCGGCAATATCTGAAACTGTAATCAATGGAATTGCTCGGGAGGCCAACAAAGCAGGGTGGACATTGGAGGAGGCATTGGCAGAAGTTGCAACTCGGGGATGGCGTGGGTTCAAGGCCGATTGGGTTGCAGACAAACAAAAGCCAATTATCAAATCGTTTTATCAACAAGATTTGGAGGCTAAAAAGGCATTTATTGATGAAATGACAGGAAAAACTAAAAATGGAAAAGAAACATTGGAAATGGAATCAACTTTCATAGGGATTGAAAAATGACTAAAGAATATTCATGGTTCAAAATTGATTGTCCAATTTGCGGAAATGGTTTAAGAGAATTTCCCAAGCAAGAGCAGGGTGAGCCTTATGGATATTTTCGATATGACATACGTCTTGATGCTTGGGTACAAAGCCGTGATAACAACAAAGGCGTTGCCTTCTACACCAAACCACAACAACGTAAGCCTTTGACAAGAAAAGATATTGATAGATTGCATGAGGAAGACTGTTTTTCTGGGAATATTTATGAGATTACAGCCGAAATAGAAGCCGCTCATGGTATTAAGGAATAACACATGACTAAAGAAGTAATGCAACAAGAGCAAGATGATTCATTTAATTACGTTCAAAAAGTAATTGAAGCTCTCTATGAAAACAGTGATCCAGTATCTGTGGAGGCGGCTGAATTATTAGAACGTATTAATGCCAAGCAAGAGCAGAATGAGCCTTGGGGTACTTACATGGGGCATCGCCTAACTCCCAAAGGAACAAAAGAATTTTGGGGTTTTGCTGACGCACCTTTAACAGAGGGAACAAAACTCTACACCACACCACAAACTAAAGAATGGGTAGGGTTAACAGATGAGGAAAAATCTGAAATTTACAATATGAATTACATCAAATATGCTGTTCATGTGGATTTTGTAGACTTTCTTATTATTTATACCGAAATAGAAGCTAAATTAAAGGAAAAGAACAGATGACATTATCAGCAACTGCAATTGATCGGTTATTCAACAGATTTGCCATTATTTACGGAAATCAATGGATAAATATGTGGGTTGGCATGAACATAAATGATGTGAAAACAGTTTGGATGAATGAATTATCAGGATTTGGTGATCGTTTGGAAATGATTGCATGGGCACTTGAAAACTTACCAGAGAGGCCACCAAACCTGATTACATTCAAAAAATTATGTATGTCAGCGCCTAGAAAAGATGAGCTTGAAAAAATTGATTTTAAAGGCACACCAATGCCAATTGAATTAGCAGAAAAAATGGCAACACTTAAAAAGCCAGAATCGTTTGATCACAAAGCATGGGCCAAAAAGATATTGCGTGATCACATGGGTGGTTTGAAAGTCAGGCCAATATCTTTGCAGTTTGCCAAGGAAGCATTAAGGGATAGATCAGAATGAATTGTGAAAATCTTGCAATATGTCAATTTAAGTTTTGCGCAAAATGTCCAATGAACAAAACCAAATGGATGTGGATTTCAAAAGGACACACAGTTTCAGTTCAAATGCGAAAATGGATGTTTGAATCAAATGTTTGATTGGGATCAATTCAAAATTGAAACAATTGACTATTATGCAAAGCTATCAATGAAACCTGGTTGGTTGGAATATGTAAGAGGAAAAGCAAAAGAATTTGAACAAGAGACATTGCTCAAAGGAATATCAATTGAAATTGCAAAACGTATTGCGGAATTAAAAGATGAGAAAAAGAACTAAGCGAAAAGTTTGGGATTTGGTGGACACAATCAATTTTGTGATTCAGGGCGTTCAAGTATCAGACGATAAAATACTTGATGAGGTCAGAATGATCGAATTGAGTGCAATGGATGCATTTAAACGTGGAATGGCAACCAAGGAAGATTGGTTTACGATTGTTGCAATGTTGAATGTTGCAGAGACAACTGGCAAATCTGGAATTGGCCCTGAAATATTGCCCTGGTGCGAAAGATTGCAAAAAGCATTGATTGAGAGCAAAGAAAGATTTGAAAGAATAGGGAAATTTGGTTTTGATGGTGCAGGTTTAAATGCAATGCGTGAGGTTTACGAATACCATGATTTACAACGTCAATCTATATCAAGAAAGGAGTATGAAAGGCAAATATTGAAATGTCGGAACAAAATGATTAGCAGATCAAAAGATTTAACGGTAATTTAAGGAAAACACAAAATGACACAAACACAAATGATAATTGAACACTTGAAATCAGGTAATGCATTAACCCCAATCGAGGCATTACAAAAGTTTGGATGTTTTAGATTGGCGGCACGAATCAGTGATTTGAAACAACTTGGGCATGAAATTGAAACCAAATCAATCAAGTTTGAAAATGGTAAATCAGTTGCGCAATATTCTTTGAAGGCAAAACAATGACTAATATACAAAAGCATTTTTATTTGAAACATTGTTATTGGGAAAGTTTAGAATTTATGCAATGGTATATTCAGGAAAATATGTTTAATCAAGCAATATTTCACTATTTAAATTCTTTGTTAATTTCTGATGAAATTTTTGAAAATTACGATAAATTAACAAAAGATCAAAAACATTACATTGCGTGGTTATAAATGGAAAAGCGAATTTTTCATCTTATTAACAAAGAAGTGAAAATGAGGGCAATGGAATGCATAAATCAAGCAAATGAAAACATGGTTTGCACTATTAGGCCAAAAACTCGTTCATTGGAGCAAAACGCAAAAATGTGGGCAATGCTGAATGAAATATCCAATCAGGTCATTTGGTACGATAACAAACTCACATCTGAAGAATGGAAAGATGTTTTCAGCGCAAGTTTTAAAAAGCAAAAGGTTGTTCCAGGTCTGGATGGCGGTTTTGTAATTTGCGGACAATCAACAAGCAAAATGAGCAAATCAGAATTGGGCGAGATGATTGAACTAATTACTGCATTTGGAACACAAAAAGAGGTTAAATTCAATGATTAAAGAAGAAATTACAAAATTAATTAAATTTTTCTTAATTTGTAGTGCTTTATGTTTTTATATTTTGGCATTTATTGGTTGGTTAATCAGTAAATAAAAGGGAAAAAAAATGACTAAATGCGCAATATGCAGAAAGGAATTTATAAAATTCAACATGGCTCATAAGGTTTGTGGTGCGGTTTGCGCAGGTGAGTACGTTTGTAAACTAAATGCAAAGGAAAAAGAGGAAAAAGCCAGAATTGAAAGAATTGCAGACAAAAAAGCCAGAGAACGGTTAAAAAATAGATCGGAATGGCTGAAACAGGCGCAAACGGTTTTTAATTCTTACATTCGATACAGGGATTTCAATTTGCCTTGCATTTCATGTGATCGGCATAACAGTGGGATATATCATGCAGGGCATTACTTATCCACAGGCGCAAGACCAAATTTGAGGTTTAATGAACAAAATGTGCATAAACAGTGCGCACAATGTAATTTGCATTTATCTGGCAATTTAATCAATTACAGAATGAATTTAATTAAGAAAATTGGTGAAAAAGCAGTTTTGGAACTAGAAACCAACTATCAGCCCAAAAAATACACAATTGATGATTTGCGTGGAATAATTGAAACTTACAGGGAAAAAATTAAAATTGATCCAAAGGGGGAATCATGCCGATAGTCAAAAAACCAGATGGTTGGTATTGGGGGTCAAAAGGCCCATTTGATACAAAGCAAAAAGCGGTGGATGTTGGCAATGCCGCCAGAGCATCAGGATTCAAAGAGGAAAAAAAACAGGGCAAATTGACGTTTGCACTTGATTACCATAAGACCTATTCAGCAGATCCAAAGTTTTGGAATGTATTTATTCAATTGGTTTACCTGCGCAAAGACAAATTATTTTGCGTGTCACATTCAACCGATGAAGATGAAATACAAGATTTAATGGATTCTATTGGCAAGATCATTGGAAAAGAAAACGTAATTCTTACAAATGGCAAAGCAAAACAACCATATTGCGAAGCAAATGGAATTGATATTGACATTTGGATTGACAACAGACCATTGCACATTATTGAAGATCCAGGGCCAGGTTGATGCCAACTGCACCATCAAACACTAAATGCGCATCATTGGGTTGTAAAGCAAACCGATCCAAAATGTCAACATTCTGCATTGATCATGGTGGGCGTGATACCTACATAGAGAAAAAATCCGATGAGCGCAAAAAATTTAATGCAATGTACAACTCTGGTGCATGGAAACGACAAAGGCAAATTACATTGTCGAAGCAACCAATCTGCCAATCATGCCTCACCCAAGGTCACATAAGGAGTGCCAACGAGGTCGATCATTTGTTTGCATGGTCAGCATTTGGAAAACAAGCGTTCACCAGAAATGTATTTCAAGCATTGTGTGGGGAGTGTCACAAACATAAGACTGCATTGGAACAAAAGGGCATTTATAGGCACTACACCAATGGCAAGGTAGTTGACTACCAACTCACCGATTATGTGATCGTGGTGGGGATAGAACAGGCCACAAACGCACCAGAAATGGCATAGGATGGGGGGATTGTTTTAGAAACTTAAATAAAAAGCAATTCCAAAAAAGCAAGCGCGGCCACCAATTTAGCGCAAATGGGGTTGGCTAAATTTGGAAAGTAACAAAAAAAGATTAAAATAAAAGAAAAAAAAGGGGAAGAAGGCATGAATCGTAAACCAATTGAATTACATCAAATTCATGGCACAAAATTTGACGGTAAAAAAGTGCCAGTAAGTTTGCCACAAGAAATTAAAAAAAGAATTCCAGTTGCTGAGTGGGTTGACGATTTCAATGGGTGGAACAAATTGAAGTTCATCAAAGAAACGTCAGATTATTTGTTTGATGTTTATGGCATTGGCGATGATCAGAATAAGCATACATTGGCAATGTTGGCAGATCAGATGGAGTTGTATGTTTTTTGTGCGCATGAAATAAAAAGCCAGGGATTGATCATTTTTGATTTTGGAAAACAAAACCCAAACCCATTATTGGCAGTTCGTCAAAAGGCATCAACACTGATAATTCAATTGATGAACGAATTGGGGTTAACCCCTAGATCCAGATTGTCGGGCAATAAGGACAAAGCCAATTCAGAAATTGGTGATTTGCTTAGAGGGCCAAAATCAGCATGAGTTGGCAAGATGGTATTTTGTATGCCATA